>Ga0228620_1000107_pt1 | contig 53798 bp, 43 predicted proteins | sample 23DmetaG_FD_186030 | JGI IMG/M metagenome (GOLD analysis project Ga0228620, IMG submission 186030) | Seawater microbial communities from Monterey Bay, California, United States - 23D | ecosystem: Environmental > Aquatic > Marine > Coastal | place: USA: California | collected 2016-10-06 | reverse complement strand
ATATTATTTTAGACATAAATATTTATTAAGTATTAATATTTTCTACTTATTTTATATCTATTATATTAAAATACAAAAAAAGTAGAGTGTTTTTTTATTTTCACTCTACTTTCTTGGGGGCAGTTCACAATGAAAGGACTGTTTTTTTATATTTTTAAGATTAATCTAATAACTTTAAGTACTTATGAACAATTCTCTCTGATATATCTCCATTTATTTCTGGTGCAGATAAGCTAGATATTATATCTCCCATTAAATCTTCATATCAATTTTCATACTCTACCTCTTCTCTTAACTCTACTATATCAGCCCAGTTTTTCAAAAAATTACCATCAACTTCTTTACTAAGGTACCTATCAAATATATCCATTAAATTCTTTCTATGTAGCAGTATGCATTCACCTTCATAATCCCAATCAAAACTATTCAAGCTGATGTTTATTTTTTCCAAATCTATAGGTTTTTCAATTAACTCACGAATTATTTTTAATCTCTTTGTATCTTTACTCATAAACTACATAAATTATTTTTTAATTTTGTCTTTAGTATGAATGACCTTATTATCAGGTCCATAGGTCGTTTTAGTATATCAGGTTGTCTTTCAGGTTGGACTCACGGTTTTTTTATAAACAGCTCTTGATCATGGTACTTTTCATTGAGAAGTTGCTTCAAATATAGCATTTCATTTATCATCTATTTTTGTATTAACGCTATTTTTAGAGTTAGATGGTATTTTTTTAATGAATCTTTTAAGGTTCTGTGTTTGTTTGCTATTAATTACTGTCTTCCCAGCCTTTAGTGCCTTTCATACTTTTTTCACCTTTTTCATAGGGTTCAAAGCATTTATAGGATTTATAGAATCCTTTAACATTGCCTTAGCTCACTCTGCCAAGTATCTATCTCAGGTAACTTTACCTACTAGATACCCTCAACCAGCTACCGCTAAATCAACTAATACATCGTATTCTCCATCTGGATCTACATAAGTAAGAGGGTTGTTTCTACTATAAGTATAACTATTTAACCTTTGTGGTGTATACAATACTTCATTTCCCCTATCACTTTCTCCTACCTCCCAAAACACCCTATCAATACCCCTAAACCTCCCTATATCATTATCATAATACCTCGCTTCAAAATATTGCAAATCAGTTTCTTTGTCTTCCTCTTTTCAACCAAACAAATATTTATTCTCATACCCTCAAGTATTCTCCTTCTCTCTCATACTCCCAAAAGGGAAGTAATCAACTACCTGTAATAATCAGCCCGTACTCGAAAGATCTATATTTCCTCATCCGAGATGATCCTCATGATGGTAGATAATCTTTTCCTCCTGTTCTGCCCCTTTCTCCACTTGGGGGAAAGGTTGGGATAGGGGGCTCTCCACCGTTGCAAGCTTCTGATGTCCAAAGAATATATACTTACTCGTTGTTACTAGATCTCCACTTCCCGTAGATTCTATTACTACTTCGTAATCTTTGTTAATATATCTATTTACTTTCCCATCACTCTTTTTTTCTACACGTATTCACTGAGTATTATAATCATAACTCGTAACAACTCAACTATTTGTTTCTGACTGAGTAAGCTCATCTTTTGCATTATAAGTATAACTTCATTTCTCATCGCTTCTAACATTTCCATTCGTGTCATATTTGTATTCTATTCTCTCCTGTTCTTCTCCCTCTCCCTCAAGGGAGAGGGTTGGGGTGAGGGCTGTAACTGCATGAGGGTTATTCGTTCCATTATCAGTATATTCATAATCTCATACTCTTGAATTATTCAAAATATTTCAGAGAGCACTATAACCGTAAGTAATATTGTCTCATCAAAGATAGTCAGCACTCGTAAGTCTGTTCAAATCATCATAACTATAAGTCACATCCTTTTCAAATCCTTCTATAGTTCCTTGCTCTTTGAGATGAATTATATTTCATACATTATCAAAAGTATATGAAGTGAGTCCATACTGTTCCTCTCATGATAAGAGTCATTTATTTGTTAATTTATACCCTTGTTCATAATCATAGACATTCTTCGTTACTGCATTATTTGCATAACTCAAATCAGTAATTTTCAGAGCAGAATTATATACTACTGACTCTATAAGATCAATGCCATCATAGTTTACTCATTCCGGTATGCCATTTTCGTAAGTATAAGATGTCGTTTTATTATCAGGGTAAGTATCTGAAAGTTTCTGTCATGCAAGACCATACGTATAGCTATATGAATAATCCTCAGTTCAATATGTTTTGGTTTCTGATATTATATTTCAGAATACATCGTAGTCATAGTTCTCAGAGTAACCTCATTTTGAATAGTTAGACAACAAACCTTTTGCATTTGTTCATACATCATATGTATAACTCGTAGATTCACTTCCAAACGATTCTCAAGTGACTCTATCAAGTTCATCATATGAGTAGAGTATATCATCTCCGGAAAGAGTGGTATATTTCGTAATATTTCCATTTTTATCGTATTCATATTTTCTGCTTCAAAAAATGGTATCAGATGTACTATGGAGATCTTCTATCTCTCTCCTCTTTCCTGATATATCATACACTATACTTCTTTCATTCTTTTCTGCATCAACTAATTTCGTTAATTGCCCCAGAGCATTATAACTATAATTTGTTTCTCATCACTCCCCCTGCCTCGCTACCGCTCAGCTTTCCCCCTCAATTGAGGGGGATCAAGGGGGAGCTTCAACAACTCTTACTAAATTTCCAAAAATATTATATTCATAGTTAGTCGCCACTCCAGCCTGGTTTGTAATAGTGAAATCAAGATTATGATAAGTATATACTATATCTCCAGAAGTATTTGATATCTGTTTTACTCTGTTCAACACATCATACGTATAGCTATCTCAAAATTCTGTGGCTTTATTCAGTACTGAATAATTGGAGTTTGATTCAAAAGTTGGATACGTGGTGTAAAGTCTGTTTCCTCTTGAGTCGTATTCCGATTTGGTAGTAATATACTGATCCTTATATGATTTCTTGGCCTGAATAGTATTTCAGAATCAACCTTTGTACACTATTATATCTTGTGTATCCGTCTGGGTGGTATCAAAATAAAGAGTGGTATGAACAGAATTTGGAGCACTCGTATCATCATAATTCACTTGTTTGGTTGTATACTCACCGTCTGTTTTTACTTTTTGTGAAGTGAGTCTTCAGAAACTATCATATTCTAAGAGTGTTTCTAAGCCATTTATACTCACTTTTTTACTTGGTTTTCCAGTAGTATAATCATACTCAAATGACTCTAGGAATGATTTTGCATTCGTTATTGAAACTGGATATATCCCATATGTATCATACTCATAATTTGTTTCATATCCTCTTGGATTCATCGTTTTAGTGAAAAGCCCCTTTCCATTATATTCCCTCTTTTCTTCTGAAAAAGTAGTAGGAGTATCATAGGTTTTGATACTCGTTATATCTCCAAAACTTATGTTTCAAGTATTGAGGTTATCATATAAAATCTCTTTTTTTGATGCGAGTACATTATTAAAATCATAGAGTTCATGAGACTTGGTAAAGCCATAAAGGTTTCCAGTTTCATTTTTCGCATAGCTGAACTGAGTCGTTTTTTTATCTTGTTCTATGTCTGTAAAATCTCACTTTTGATTCAAAAGACTTACTTCTCCGTACTCTGTTTTTTCTGTAACATTCGAATAAGCATCATATTCAAATTCTATTGCACTCGAAGTAGTACCAGTATCACTTATTAAGCTTTTTACTTCTCTATCTTTTAATGCCCTCCACTTATCACCACTTAATTCAGTAGTCCATTTTGTAATCTCTGATTTAAAAATATTTGCTCCATCGTATATTTCTTTTCTGAATATTTTTCACTTCTTTGATATATGGTCTTCAAATTCTCATAACTCTGGGTTATCTATTGAATTCGCTCATTGGTGAAAATAATATATTTCTTTTTTTCAGGCTATGTCTGTTTTAGTAACTCTGGCAAATCAAGCATATTCTCTTCCATATAAGTCACTTGGATCAAAATAAAATGCTCCTCAAGCATATTCAAATGTTTCTTGATTGTTTACTCCTGTGGTAGTATCTAAATAGCTAATTTTATGAAGTGTTTTCAGATTAAAAGGAAGACTTGGATTGAGGTTGTTTCATTCGTTGTCCTTATAAAACACTGAAGGTTTGTATTCAAAACCTACCTGTAATCATTTATTGTCTGTAATGTGCTTCAATAAATGAGTATCTTTTCCAGTTCCATAAACAAACTGATGTTTTGATTTCACGATTGTTCCTGACTTTTCTTCTACTGAAGTAAGGTGAGAAAATACTGTGTTAACATTATCATAACTAAATTCATACCTTTTGATTTCGGTATTATTGGTTTTAAAAACAATGTTTGACAAAAGTTTAGAAGTTTTTACTTCAAACTGTGTTCTATAGCTGGAAAGGCTTGCTTGCTTGTCTACATAATTGAACTTTATTTCATAGAGTCCTCATGCATATGTTATAGTATCAAGATAGACTTGGTTATTATCCTTGAAGTAGTTATACACAATTTCATTTCATCTGTTATCTACTTTCTTCACTAAGTTCCAAGAATATGTTTTTGATGTATCCTCAGGATCACTCAATTTTGAGTCAGCAGTTGTTCCATAGTAATTGGTATTACCTTTAGTATCAATTATCCTCCACGTATTATTCTCGAAATAATATTTATTTAGATTGTTTAAATACTTCGAAGTATAGAGTGTTTCATTGGTCTGATCAGGTATCAGCTCTTCTCAGCTCGCGACAAAATCATTATTGGTATATACGTCTGTGATTCCCTTTTTAGGGTTTCTGGCTATCTTCGGTATTCCCATGTTCCAAGCATATCCATATGGTGTAAATGCATCGGTTGAATATGAATTATAACCAAGAGATATTTCTGGCTTTATAGCTTTCGGTCCTTTGGGGAAAGAAAAAGGAAGTGAATAGGTTCATGCCCCAGAAAAAAGATCATTTATTTCAAGTGATTCTATTCCAGCGATATTTTTTTTGTTTATTCAAGGTTGTAAAATACTTCATCATCATAGAATTTCTCCATAAGATATTCCGGGCAAAAAGATAAGAAGAAACAAAAAAGTAAAAATACTTTTTATTTTCATGTGGATAAAATAGGTTAAGGATTAAAAAAATATTCCATATTTTCTTCCCTAATATTAGGGAAGTCTCCGAAATGTAATGAAGGAGGATGGGTTATTTATAAGAAACTAATCAATATCAGCACAGTTCCCATAGAACCCTTTTTTCACCTCGTTCTTTGAGTCATTTATTACTTGTACACACTTATAAGGTATATTAAAGCTATAATCCCCCTTGTTTACCATTATAATTCTCTTTTGAACAGATAGTCCATAGGGACCATTATTATCTCTATACAACACATCTACTAAACCATCTCCATTCACATCCACAAATGCTGACCCTTTTTTATACCTTTCGTCTATAGAAAACATTCCAAGCATCAAGTAAGTGGTATCATTTGTTTTAATATCTTTTGAGTAGCTCCATCCCATAAAACCAGCAAATATATCTGCACCAGCCTGCTCTTCTTGAGACTCTATTCCTCGTATTGGAGCAGAAATTTGATAAAATTCCTTCTTTGTAGTTGTATCAATTCCTTTGTAACAAATTCTTTTCCCATTATCACTTGGTGATGTAAAGGTAAGATCACTGTAAGACTCAAAACTCATGCTATCATTACATACTTCACCATGAGTTACACTCATAAGAAGCTCTCAATCTGGATAAGAAGCTCGAATGGTTTTATTAGATGCCGAAGTGCTATCTGGTTGTTCTATATTCATATCAAAGGTTAACTTTTCTCTTGCAAAATTGAGTTTTGCAAAAAAGGTTTCTTTCGTATCTTGAATATATAAATAAAGATTCTTATCTCCATATCATATATCAGAAACATCGAAAGCAACTTTATAATTATTCCCATCTTCTATAAGACTTCCGGTTGCTATTTGCTGAAATTCTTTTTGATCATAAGAGTAATAGTAAGAAGTTTGATCTTTTTTTGCTTGTTCTATAACTCCAGAAATTCGAACGTTCAATGTATTATTATCATATTTTTCTATATTTGCACGAAGGGTCGCAATCAAGTTGGAAAGTGAATCTAGGGATGTTGAAGAGGATCATAATATATCATTCATTTGTATTTCTGGAATAGCTCTATCATAGACAGTAAAGCTATAAATTGTTCAAGAAAACTGGCTTTTATTTTGACATACCCAATAGCTATTTTGTGAAAATCATTTGGTACAACTATAAGACTCTCACATATAGTTTTGATAATAGTTCTTACTATCAATTCATACTGGTGAGTTTTGCATGGTAAGTTGGTTTCAGGTTGGAAGTGAGACTCCACTTTTCTCAAATTTAAGCTCTTTATCTAAATAAATTTTTAGATTGTTGCTTTCATTATGTACAAGGAACTCATGTATTTTTTCATCACGTAATATACTACAGTCAAAGTTTCCAAGGGGGGTTCCACAAGTATATTCCTTAGAAAGGGTAATATTCAGTTTATCTTTCTGGTTTGATGTGTTCGTAGAGAAAAGAGTCTGTACATTATTCAATCCTCTTCCCGAACCTCCATTCGCTGAATTATTTCTTCCTGATGCTGGTGTTTGAACAGAAAACTTGATAGTATAATTATTTTTTCATAATACTGAATTATGAGCTACTGGTTTTGCAAAAAGTACATCTTTATAAGTTTCTACTTTCGTACTACGAGCAAATTTGAGATAATTCAGTTCTGTTATGAGGTCAGTAAGCTCAGATTCATTAAGAGCTCTGTCATAAAAACGAAAATGGCTAATACTATTACCGTTGAAAGGATAATGAAATTCTCATTTATTATAATATTTTTGATATCTTCATCCATATTGTCTTGCATTCTCTACTGAATAAGAAGTTTGTAGGTTCTGGTTTTTTTCATTACCATTTATACTCCCTCCAATACCTATATTATAGCCTATAGCTCCTTTTGCTTCTTTTTTATCGTATACTTTTTGACCATCTATAAATACTTTATTATAGCTTCCTTTTTTTCTAATAATGACATTATGCCACTCGTTATCAAAAAGCGTATTACAGTCAAACTGAGAAGTAATAAATTTACATTTATTGATATTATTAGAATAATGGTATACAGAAAGTATATCTCATTTATCAGAGCTAAAAATTACTTTCTCAATATTTGTTTCTGGTTCTCCTTTTAACCAAAAATTTACCGTATACTGACCATATATGCCAGCTGACCAGCCAAGATTTGTTTGTAGCCAAGAATCTCCTGGAAAATATACATTTCATGGACTGGTATTTGTTTTTCATTGGAAACTAATATTGTTTTCTATAATTTTTTTATTTCTTCCACTGGTGTCTTGTGAGTTACCATCAAATGGAAGCTCAAGTAAAAGTCAGTCTGTAGGAACGTTTGAACTTGCTTGCGTATTTCAAACAAAGCTAAACTGAGAAAAAATAAGCATAAAAAAAACAAGTATCGCAACTCATTTGTTCCTGCTCCTTCCATTAATGCATTTCATAGATTATAAATAAGGAGATAAAGTATGTAAATATATACATAACCTTAAAATATGCTCAAATTAATAAATGTCTAATTTTTATGTATATTTTCTATTTACAAGCATTAAAAAATATTTTTTAATAAAAGGTATTTCTTCTGAGAAATACCTTTTATATAAGCTTAAATCCTTTTACTTTTATTCCTTCTCACTCATAACTTCATTGAAGTTTATAAATCCTTTTTCTAGGTCTTCACTCAGCTTGTTTTTCCCTACTGATATAAACTTCAGTTTTTTAAGATCTTTTAGTAGTACCATATCCGTATCTTCGAGTTCATTAAACTCTAATTTTATCTTATTTAACCCTGTAAGCTTCTCAACTCATATAATATCTTCTAGCTTATTGTGTTGTAATTCAAGTACTTCAAGACTATCTGGAAGTTCAATATCCTTAAATGATTCTAATTCATTATATCATATATTCACTTCTTTCAGCTTCTCTAGTCCTTCTAGGTCAGCACTTTCGATTTCATTCTTGTGAATGAGTAATTTTTCAATAGGAAGATCAGTAAGTGTTATCTTTTCTATTTCATTATAACTCAGATTTACTTCTTTTAGGTTTGGAAAGAAATCAAATACACTTGAGTCTATTTTTTTTATATTATTGCTTTGTAGGTTAACGCTCCATACATCATATATATAGCTCCCCGTTAGATACTTTTCGAAATTTGGCACTGCTGTTAACTCCATTCCAGCTAAATCAAGCTCATGAAATTCATTTACATATGCTCCTATAAGGAATGCTGTATCTACTTGTTTATCACTTTCTGTACCACAAGAGGTAAGGGTCATGAGTGTTATAAAAACCAAAACTATATATTTCATTCTATGTGTTCTTAAATATTAAAAATATGGCTTATTATAAAGATAAATTTCAAAATTTCAAGGGAAAAAATTATGGTAACTACTCAGCACTTAAAAAATGAAAATAAATTACAACCCATCCCTAACCCTTACCCTTTATTCAAAGGGAAGGGCATCAATTTTGTTAGTTTTTTACGTATTATTGAAAAACAAGAAAGCTTATTAAATCACTTTTATGAAATAAAGCTGACTTAGAGAGTAAAAATATTTATTTTTCTCATAAAGAAATAGAAAGTGTTTGGTGTGCTCCAAGTGATGGTAAAATGTACTTTGGAGATGGAGATAAGAAGTTCATGAGAAAATAGTTCCTATTTATTTTTTTGTATTTCAGTTACTACACTTTCTGCATTCCTAAGAATACTTTTTTGTACCATATCATCTAATTCATCCTGTGTATAGTATATATCTTCTGCCATAACTCTATATTTAAACCTTAAGTAAAAAATTAAAATAGTTGTGATACATTTGAGTTTTTTTGCTTATCTTGAAAAGAATTTTCTAATCATTCTCTTATGTTTTCCATCAAGCCCTCCTGATTTTTTCATACTCAATATACTATTTCCTTTCATGCATTTACTCTTGCTCAAAACTTTCAATCTTCTTCTAAAAATATTTTTATATCATACATAATTCTATAATTAAAAACTAATTCCCTCTTATTATAAAGGAAACTGAGGAACGGTTATTATTTTTAAATAAAAGGTCTATATTAAAGGTTTTTCCACTTAAAGATTGATATTATATGTATCTCTTTATCGTTGATTTTATAGAAAATCCTAAATTTATACTGTGGTTCAACAATTTCTCGTATATTATCTTTTCTTTCTTTTCAAATATATGGAAATATTTCCAATAATTCTATACTATCATAGATTTTATTCACAACTTCTCTTCCATAAAAAGGATTATCTTGTGCTATATAATTAAATATATTCTTTAAATCCTCTATAGAGTCTTCTCAATAAACTATCTTAAACATTTACTCAATATTTAGAATATATTTCTTTTTCCATAAGTTTTTTTACCTGATTTTTAGAAAATTTTTTTCATCATGAGAGGTTACTTATCCCTTGAGATATTCTTTGAATTTCCTCAAAAGAACAATCTTTCTTCAAGTCTTCTATGGCTTCTTTCGATAACATATACTTTTACAATTAAAAACTAATTTCCCACATTATATACGTCTTACAACAAAATGCAAACAGCAGTCTGTTCTACTTCCCCCTGATAAGAGGGATTGAGGGGGTTTTTACCGGGGGAACTCAATTTCCCCACAAAAAAAAGAACCCTCTTTTGCAAGAGGGTTCTTTGAACCTAAATAAATAAGTTTTGAATGAATAACGAATTATTCAGATATAGTAGTTCCATCTACTCTAGTATCTCATAATCTTAATGAAGTAACTAAAGTGTTATTAGAAGAACCATCAGATTTGTACTCAATACCAGCATTATCGTCAGTAGCATCATCTAAATTTGCAACAGATATTTTTAGTGATTCACTATCTGTATCAGTTAAAGTAGGTGTACCTTCGATTTTGTAGTATGCAGTAGTTCCGTTATCAATCTTTGCATCACTACCTGTAAGTAAAGTAGTATCAAAGTAAGTATTATTTGTACCAGCAACTAAGTTACCAGCAGCAGCTTGACCATCAGTATCAGAACCGTTAATTTTAGTAATTTTAATATTATCTAATTGAACTCATTGTTTTTCAATTTCAATAAGGTCTAGAACTGTTTTTAAATTACCTCCATCAGCAGGATCTGTATTTACAGATGAATCAGTAGTAATAGCAAGTATAGCAACAATTTGTGAAGTATTGTGAGCTAATTTATCTGCTATTTTTACACTACCTTGTTGGCTAACAAAAGATATTGCAGAAATTCTCGTAGAGTTTACAGAGAAGTTCTTTGAAGAACCAGTTACTGTAGGAAGAGTAACATCTTTACCAGATGCGTCTCATTCTGCGTCAGTAACAGTAAGAGTGAAAGCTAAGTCAGCAGTTTGTTGACCAGCTTGATCTTTACCTTGTTTATGAGTTATCACTTTAACATAAATGTTAGAAGTTCCTTCTCCAACAACAAAGTTAGCATTATCAAAAGTAACTGTTTCTGAACCTGAAACAACTGTTTCTCTTGCTACTTCTGTAGTTTTGTCATTTGCATAAACAATAACCTCAGATACAGCATTTGCAAGAGTAGCAGCACCATTTGTTTCAGCTAATTGGAAATCTTTAATTTCAATTGCTTCATTTGTAGCAGTTAATTCGTAACTTGCAACAAATCCAGAAGTAACTCCACCAAGAATATTTTTATTCTTATCAGTTTCTGAGTCAGTAGTATCAACAGCGTTTGCAAGAGTACCAACACCTTTAATAGTAACTGTTCTTGCAGAAGTAATAGGAGTATCAGCTGTATTTGCATCTGCAGCAACAGTAGTAGCACCATCTAATACACCATCAAGATCGTTAGTAACATATACGTTATCTGATTCATCATCTTCTACAGAGTACCCAGTAACTTGGAAGTTAAGAGTATCATTTCCTTGGTTTGTATCATCAATTAAATCAGCTTTTACCATAAATCTCTTAGAAGAGTTTTTAGGAACATTGATTTTAAATCCATTGAATGTAGCAACACCAGAAGCTAATTGAGAACCAGATACTTTATCTAATAGAGTATCACCTTGGTATAAGTATACCGCGTTAATTCTTGTTTGATTTGCTTCAGTATCAGCACCATCATTAACACCAGCAACATTAGCAGTAGTGTTAGCACTTGTACCAGAAATTTCATTATTATCAGTACCAGTAGCTGCAATAGCTAGTGAAAATGCAGTACCTGCAGTACCTGCTGTTACAGTATGAGAACCAGCTCAAGCTACAACAGTATAAGTTTGAGAAGAAGTTCAAGTCACATTGTATGTAACAGCTGATGCAGTAGGAGTAGCAGAAGTTGCATTAGCATCATCAGCATATGTAAGCGTAAAGGTAGCAGTACCTCAAGCATCTGTAACTGTTACAGTCAAAACTTCTCCATTACCATCAGTACCAGTATCAGTACCAGTAGTAGTAATAGTATCAACTTGAGCAACAGTAGTAACAGAAGAGTTATCAACAACAACACCTTTTACTTTAATTTCATCAACAGTAAGATCAGAAGCGTCGTTATCAGCTTTAACCTCGAAGTTAAGAACTTCAACACCTGTAGATCCAATAACTGCTGACTTTGTAGAAGACATAGCAACATTATTTAAAGTTACTGAAGAAGCAACTCCTGTTATTGTTTTAAATGAAATAGCAGCAGGAATTTTATCATCTACTTCAGTATCATCCTCTAATTCAACAATTTTTACATCATTAGCTACATCTATAGAAGCAGTTAATTTAGCTCCAGTAACAGCAGAAGTGTCTTTTGTGTCAGCTCTTATAATAAGATCTAACGCTGCACCATTTGCTATAGCTATAGTAAGACTTGTTTCAGTATATTTTTCAGTAGTTCCTGCAGTTCCAGGAGCAGTTAAATCATATACTGTACCATTTGTTTCATCATATAATTCAACATTTTCTAAAAGAGTTGAAATATTATCAGGAGAAGTAGCATCAGTATTTACAAATTGAACTTTAAGTTCTTGTAATTCTAAGTCTTTTCCTGCATTTGCAGTAATCTTAATTCTACCAAACTCAACATCATTTTTATCTTTTCTGATATCCGTATTTGATGCATCAGTAGCAGAAATAGTTATTTCACCTGCTTGTACAGTTACAGCAGTACTTCCTGAAGTTAAATCAGTATTTACAGCATTTACATAACCATATTTAGAAGCAGTAGCAGAAACATCTAAAACATTATCAAGATAGAAATCTACAGTTTTTGATGCTCAACCAATAACGTCTGCTTTTACAAGGAATTTTTCAGTTTTTCCTTCTTTAATTTCAACACCATCACCTAAGTCAAAAGTAACGTATTTAGAAGTAAGAGAAGCAACTTCAGCAACTTTTTCACCATCGTGGTAAAGAGCAACATTAGCAAGTTCTTCTTCTTCATCAATAGTTCCGTTTTCTTTTAAAGTAATTTCAGTTAAAGTAATGTCTTCATTTGAAGCAGAGTCATTTTTAAATTTAAATTTAAATAATTCTGCTTGATCTTCACCTAATTTAGGACTTGTAACACTTCCATCATTAGAAAGACTTCAAGTTGAAGCAAGAGTAGATTGTACTTCAAATTCATTACCAAGAATATTTTCTCCTTCAATAGTAGAAGTAGCATTTAAACTATCTAATTCTATAGCGAAGTTACCAGTAGAAGAAGTATTTACTTTTGCAACTAGAGTTTTTGTTTCACCAGCTTTTACAACAACAGCAGGAGAAAAATTAACCGTAGCATCGTCACTAGAAGAGTTAAATGTTTTTACTTTTGAAGCTCTTCCAGCATTTTCAAATACAGCTATTTGTGTAACCGCATCACTAGAACCAAGTCCAGTTCTTTTGAATACAGCTGAGTTAATAGTTACATCTTCTGAACCAGCAGTAACATCATAAGCAGCAACAGCTACTCATTTTGCAGTGTTAGGTAAATCACCACCGTCTGGAGTTTCAGGAGAAAGAGTAACTGTTAATACATTATCACCAGAAACTACAGGAGTTTCAGTGTCTGTATCAGTTTCAGTATCAGTTTCATCTTCATCATCACCAAGTAAACCTCCAAGAAGGTCTCCTAGTAAATCATCTTCATCAGCAGTTTCTCCAGCAGCAAGTGCAGCAGAACCTGAATCAAATACAAAACCTCTAGTAGCAGCAGTATCGTAGTTAGTGAAGTTAGCGGCAACTCCGTTTTCTACAGCAAATGCAACAACTTGTTCTTGCCAAGAAGTTCCTTTAGCAGCATCGTAAGCGTAAGCATCACCGAATGCAGCTTTTACAACCATACCTATAGCTTCTGCTTTAGATATTTTGTCTTCTGGTCTAAATGTAGGGTTTTTTGCGATTAACCCAGCGTTTGCTAAGGCTTCAACAGAATATACAGCCCAGTTATTAGGAGCAGTAGCAGTTACATCAGAGAAAATCCCTTCAGCAACAGTAGTTTTTTCTAAACCTGCAACACCTCTAGCAACAGCAGCGATTTCTTGTCTTAATACGTTTTGATCAAGATTGTAACCAGCAGCGTCTGCTTGAGCGTTAATTATACCTTTAGCAGCTAAATCATTAGCAGCTTCAAGTTGAGCTGTTGAGTATGCAGATACTCCTGTAGAGAAAATCCCTGAAACAAGAGCAACTAATGCAATACTTGCAACAGTTTTTTTAAATAAATTCATATATCATAGATATTATGTAAATAAAAGTTGTGTTAAAACCCAAATATATTTTCCAATTGTTTTTCAAAAGTCTTGGAGGTGAATCTCTTAGAAGTTTCTAAAGATCATAGAGATAATGTTTTCCTCAGAGTTGGATTTATTAAAACTTCGTGAGTCTTCTGTATAAAATCATTTTCAGATTCTACACAAAATCCATTCACTCCATTTGTAACAATTTCTTCTTCTGATTTTTTCTTAAAACATATAACAGGATTTCAAGCAGACATTGATTCTAATTGAACGAGTCAAAATGAATCAATCTTTGAGGGGAATAAAAAGAGAGTTGAAGTGCTCAGGTTTTCTAAAACTTGATTTATATTCAAGTTTCATAAAAACTTCACATTTCTATCATTCTTATATTTTGGTATAAACTTTTGAAGTTCAGATCATTCTCATCAAACTATCAAAATTAAATCAGAGATTTTATTTTTCAAGTCATCGTAAGTATTAAAAATCATTTCAAGGTTTTTACCAGCCTCCCGTCTCCCATAACTCAAGATAATATTATCTTTTGTCATTTCTCCATATTTATAATTCAAAAACCTATCATCTAAAACAGGATATAAAATTTTTGAATCTATGTTCCAAGTATTATCTATTACTCACTTCAAATACTTACTATTTGATAGCACCCTATCAATTCTCTTCACCAAACGCTTTTCAATATATCGTTTCAACCTTATAAAAAGATTTGCATTTATACTATAGTACCAAGGGCAATGATGATTCCACCAAATAATTTTCGCTTTGGAACGGAATAGTATTTTTGAAAGCACTCATACAAAATGCATAGGTGAGTTTCAAACGATAATAAAATCATTCTTTCTTATATTAAAAGCAATACAAATAAAGCTAAAAAATTTTAGTACGTTATTTGAAAAATAACTTTTAACTTGAAAATTAATTTTTTCCTGAGAAAAAACAGTTTCATTATAAGAAAGGGTATGAAATATTACACTATTGTTCTTTTGTAAAAACTCTGACATATATATCATCATTTTTACAGCTCATCATACCTTATATATATAAGGATGAAGAACAGCTATTTTTTTATTCGTTGGTATCATAATTATTATTGGGCTATCGTAAAATACAAAGGTTAAAGCCTTAACCCAAAAGTTATGTATACAACTTTGGGAAGCAAAATAGAATAATCGCAAACAGCTAAAGCTATTTGCTAAATGAAAGATTCTATTCTATTCCCCAAAGTCATACAACAAAAACTAGCTTGAGAAAATAAAGCTCTTAATTATATTTGGTTCTTTTTCCCTTTACAGGGCGTGTTTTCGGAATATTTTAAGGACCAAAAATTTGTAACTTGGGCATCATACTATTATTGCATACCAAAGTCAAACCACCACCCCTATTTTTCACATATTCTTCACATAAGATCACATTAAAAAAAACAGAAAATACCCCTCCCTAATATTAGGGAAGGGCTAGGGGCGGGTTAAATATGTAACCCCCTCTGTCCTTCAGGCATCTACCCGTTACTAATAGTATCCGCTAAGTTCATAATCGGCTGCATAATCGCCAGTGCAATAAATCAAACAACAACTGCTAGGAATACTATAATAAATGGCTCTAAAAGCTTGTTTAATACCCTAATCGTATTATCTACTTGTTCATCATAAAACTCCGCTACTTTAATAATGGTTGTGTCCAATTTCGCTGTTTGTTCTCACACCTGTACCATTTGAACCATCATTTCAGGAAAGAGTTTATCTCCATCCAGAGATTCCCATATTTTGATTCCCTGTTGTACATCTTCTCAGAGAAGAAGTATCCTCTGCTTGTATACCTCGTTTCAAACTGCTTCAGAAGTAATTTTCAAAGACTCCACTACTGATACTCCAGAAGAAAGAAGTCAAGCAAACACTCTCGAAAATTTAGATAAAACAAGCTTTCTATTTATTCATCAAAAGATTGGTATATTCAGTAAAAAGTTATCAAAAATATACTTTCCATCTGGTGTTTTTTTCCAAATGAAAACCACAATAAAGATGATAACAAAGATAAGTATCATTATAAACCAATAGTCCCTAAACATATCTGACACTGCCATAAGGGCTTTTGTAGATGCTGGGAGTGTGCTTTTGTCATCAAAAATATCTAATAATTTTGGAACTACCATAGTCATCATAACAGAAACCACTCCTACCACTACTACTATAATAAAGAAAGGATACATCATAGCTCATTTAATCTTTCATGATATTGACTCTACCTTTTCTATTTGGTTTGCTAAATCTGTGAGTGCCTTATTGAGACCTCAGGTTTTTTCTCAAGACTTCACAATTCATATCTCAGCTTCACTAAAACTTGATGAATACAACTCTAAACACTCTGATAGATTTTTTCAAGCTCTCAGTTCTTCACTAAATCTTCACAATATTTTTTTAAAAACTGGGTTTTTTTCTTGTTTTTCTAGAACACTTACTGACTTTACCAGGCTCATTCATGCATTGGTCATAGTAGACAAAAGTCTATAAAAAATAACCTTTTCCTTGGTCTTTACTTTTTGTAAAGATAGAACTAGATCGTTTATTTTATCAGAAAAAGTCTTGTCTTCAACTGGTTTTTTATTGTGGACATTTTTATTGTCTACTCACTTTTTGTTTTCATCAATAATAAGAAAATCTGCCATAATACTATCGTTAGTAAATAATTATCTGTTTTATAATCCATCAGTCCTTCGGACAGCTTCCTTTAATTCTAAAGGAAGCAATACTGCAAACCTTTTCCTTCTCCCCTTCCTTTCGTATGAAAGGTAAGGGGCTGGGGGATGGATTATCCCTTTTGTGTTTTTGATACTCTATATACTTCCTCTAGACTCGTAAGTCCATTTAATGCTTTCATTATACCGTCTTGTTCCAAAGAAATCATTCCATCTTTTATTGCCTGTTTATTTATATTAAAAGCAGATGCTCCTGAAAGAACCATTTCTTTTACTCAAGGGGTAATCTCTAAAACTTCATATAATCATACTCTTCACTTATAACCGTTTCCATCACATTCATCACATCATACCGGTCAATAGAAGGTGGGGCTTTTAAGTTTATCTCAAACCCTTGCCGAGAGTTCTGTTTTAGACGTTATATTTATGGCATTTTTTATGTTAGACAAAGTTTCTTGTCATAATTCACTCAATGGTATTTGTTTTTTACAAGTACAGAGTTTTTTTACCAGCCTTTGGGCAATAATACCATTCACAGAAGCAGGTATCAAGAACGGCTGAACCCCCATATTGAGTATCCTCGTAATAGTTTCTGAGGCATTGTTTGTATGGATAGTAGACAAAACCAAATGCCCTGTCAAAGATGCCTCTATGGCAATATCAACTGTTTCCTTGTCTCTCATTTCTCATACCATTATGATATCTGGATCCTGCCTCAGTGCTGTTCTGAGTCCATTAGCAAACGTATATCATATAGCTGGTTTCACTTGTGATTGACTAATCCCATCGACCTGGTTTTCGACCGGGTCTTCTAGTGTCATTATATTTACTCCTATTTTATTTAACACGGTCAAAGCAGAATAAAGCGTTGTCGACTTACCCGAACCGGTAGGTCAAGATGTAAGTATAATTCCATTCGGAAGATCAATTGCCTTCTTTACTAAGTCTAGGTTTTGTCATTCTATTCATAGTTCTGTCAACTTTGGTATGGTCTTACTTTTGTCTACTATTCTCATAACTACTTTCTCTCCATGCACCGTAGGAAGAGTAGAAACTCTCAGGTCTAGTGACTTCCCTTCTATGGTTTTACTAATTCTTCCATCTTGAGGTATTCTTGATTCATCTATTTTTAAATCGGATAATATTTTAAATCTTGCTATTATTCCACTATGAAGAAACGACTGATATTCTAGTATTTCTCTCAGCTCACCATCAAGCCTATATCTTAATCTTACATAAGAACTTAAGGGTTCAATGTGTATATCTGAACAGTCTCATAAAACAGCTGCCAAAATAATATAGTCAGCAATTTGTTGAATATTGTCTCACTTATATACTAAGTCTTTTAATTGTTCTATTATTTCCTTGTAGTTCATGGGGGTACTGTTAGAATATTTTTTAAATACTTATTTTAGAAGTTGTTTCCTGTAGGAGCTAAATATTGAGCTGTAATCAACTGCCCTTTTATATAACTCATCGAGGTCCTGCTTTTTTCTAAGAGACACTCGAATATCTCCTATGTCTTTTGATACCTCATTGAGGTATATATTTGCATTCTTTAATTTACTTACTACATATGGCCTGATTTTTGTATCTTTTAACCTCACATTAATATCTTTTTTTAATTGTTCATATTCCGTTAACACCTCTTTTACGAAGCCTTCTAGTTTATAGTGAGGAAAGCCTTTTACATAAAAATTTAACTTTACTTCTACTTCTATTTTTTCAGCTCCTTGAGTTTTCTTTATAAAAGAGAGAAAGCCTTCTTCATCTCTCGTTTTATCTGAAGAGTCAATGTATTCTTCCATTTTTAAAACTTCAAGGTCGATTATTTGATTCTCATAGATATTGTACTTACTTAAGCCAGGGTAGCTTTCTTTACGGTTATCTCCTTCTAAAACTGTTTTTCTTCCATTTTTATTTAAAAAGGTATCGGTATATATTTTTATATCTTTATCTTCCTCATATATCTTCCCGACATTTTCTACATAATGTAGAAAATTTATAATCCCTTCTTTATTCCCTGTAAGACTGAGCTTTACCGGAATATAGAACAAGTTCGTTTCGAGTGATTTTTCATTCGCATTAGGGGAAATAAAATCATCAATTAGAACCAAACTTTTAATTCCTATTGAATCTGAATACGATAAACTAAAGGTTTCTAGTAGTGATTCAATATAGTTAATAAACTTAAAGTCTGTTAAAGAGTCGCTCTCTGTTACTACATAACTATCTGAATACGATGGAAATATTTGCACTATTTTCTCATCTCTTTTGTTTAAAATATCTTTTACTTCATCACTATTAAGCTCAATCTTTTTTGAATCTAAGAAATCACTAAATTTTTGAAAGTCATTGTTCATAAGGTTTTCTGAGTAAAAATCCTTCGTTATGCTTTTGAGGACTTCTGTTACATAAGAACTTTTTTCAACTCCACTACTCAAAGCTTGGAATTCTTCAAATGTAATTCATGACTTCTCTACACTCTCTATAGATTCTGAGAGTGTTCTGGTATCTTCCTTTCTTTGTTCTAAAGAAATAATTTTAGGATAAAAAAACGATACTAAAAGATATAATAACACTATTAATAATACGGTATAAAAAAATACATGTATTATTACAGAATTACGTTGTCTATTTGTCATTTTCATAGATATGGTCTTTATAAAGATAAATTGTTCGCGCTATACTTCAGCTTCAGGTAAAAAGTGGTTTTATTCGTAAATCAGGTAGAGTCTCAAATAATATTTTGAGAAGAAAAGATCTTTTGCCTATCGAGAACCTTAAGTTCATCCGAATTTTTTTCTATAAAATTTAAAAAGCTATTTGCGATTGATATTGAGGTTCACTTTATGAAAAAATCATCCGTACCATCAAACCCCTTTATTTCATCTTCATATCAAGCTGAAAACGCTTCACACCTTGCTTTAAAAATATTTTCACTATTTATTTCTATATCATAACAAAGTATTTTGTCCTTTTCTATTGGCTCAAAAGCATTTTTCAAGGTATCAAATTCTTCAAGTATTTTTAGAGCTTGCAATTTAGACTCTGTTCTATCTGACAAGAATGTGATCTCCTTTGTTTTTAGAAAATGCTCCAACTTATAGAGCTGTTCTAATATCGAAATAATATCTGTTACCTGAGATTCCTTGCTTACTTCTAATTGCTTTTCATACTCTTTATTCAAAGAGGTTATAGAGGAACAAAATGTATTTGTATTTTTTATATCTCATAAAAAAATAACACAAAATGGATCTAATATATTTGAGTCTTTTATATTTTCATTTTCCTGAATAAATATATACCCATATAAGAGTACGAGAACAAGAAGTAATACCCAAAAAGTGTTTTGTACAAAAGTCCCAAACATGGATAAATAGTAAAATGCGTCTTTCTCTTGGGAGTCAACCATTCCTTTTACTTCTTTTTTTAGATCAGAGTCATCATTAAATTCCTCAAATATATTCGAAGTATCTATTTCTTCCTCTGTTTTATTTTCTGTTTCTAAAGACATTTATGCTTTATTAAAAAATAATCTCTATAATATTACCATATTTTCATTACTCGGACCAAAAAAAAGACTTTACATTGTAAGGTCTTTATTTTTACTGTACTTTAATCTCCCTTTTCCAAAGGGAGTACCTGTAACGCAGTGAAAGGGGAGGGATTCTTTTATATATTCTTTTCAAGAATTTCTATAAACTTCTCCGAACTTCCTTGTTTTATATTTATCTCTGCTGGAAAGGCATCAAAGAAAGCTCTTCACCATGTAGTAGAAAAAATTCTATCGTCCAGCAGTACTACAACTCCAGTATCTTTTTTACTTCTTATAAGCCTTCCAAATCACTGTTTCAGCTTTATAATTGCCTTAGGCATTGAATACTGTGAAAAAGGTTCCTCAAAAAACACGCTTCTTGCTTGAAATATTGGATCAGTAGGAACCAAAAAAGGAAACTTATGAATAATTAAATACTTCAAATCGTCTCAGGACATATCAATTCACTCCCAAAAGCTATCGGTCCCTAATAGTATAGAGTCTTCAGGACTCTCTAAATAAGACCTCATAAGTTTCGCCTTACTTCCTCCTATAGATTGAGCATATAAATGTATCCCTTCTTTCTTTAGATCCATATTATTACTCGTATAGATTTGCCTTATCATATTAAAGCTGGTTAATAAGGTCAACGTTCTTCACCTAACAGCAGTATAAAATTTTCACAAAAAATCTATAATTTGTTTAGAATTATTTTTTATATTTCAAAGATCATTTGGAATAAAGAGTGTTGCTTGTGTTTTATAATCGAAATCACTTTCATATGAATAAAAGTCAAAATCATCTAAATATAATATCTTCTTTAGGTAATCAAAGCTGTCTCATATTTTTAGCGTTGCTGAAGTAAGGGTAACTGAATGTATTTTATCCCATAGATTAGTTTGTAGATAATCTCCTGGATTTAAAAGTGTATACTCCAAAACAACCCCCTGGTGATCATTAAATGTCAAAATTCTAATATACTCTTTGTCTCCTTTTTTGTCTAAAATGATTTTTATTAAATCAAAATAAGCCTTTAGAGAAAGTATTTCTCTTGAAAAATCAAATTCTTCCGTAGTAGACAAAAAGTCTATTATAGACAGAAAATTTGATTCTATTTTTTTTGATAGGACATCAAACTCTAACTCTCCGAAAAAGTCCTCTTTGAGAAGCGCCACTTTATAATTTGATTTATCGCTTACCTTCGAATGAATATAAGAAAAACAATAATCAAAAATAACTCCTAAGTCTGAAAGTAGTTTTTCTTTCGGATTAATAAACTTGATTTTTTTTATCTCTTTCTTGTCACACATGGTCTCTATATACTTAAATACATCCTCTAGATTCCTCATGTTTAATCTGTTTCTTAGCGACTCTGTTATAGAGTCTTCGACATTATGTGCCTCATCTATAACGAGGTTGTCTATATTTCAAAGTACGCTTGTTTCTCCCTTTAAGTCAGAAAAAAGAAGAGAATGATTAATGACAATAATGTTTGCTGTGTCTAACTTCTTTCTTGCTTTATACAAAAAATCATATGGTTTATATTCCGCATCCTTTTCCGTAAAAGAAAAAATGTCTGAGCTTACAAACCTAAGAAAAGAAAACTCTTTTCCATAATAACTCAGCTCATCGAGCTCTCAATAACGAGTATCAAATAACCATAAAGTTATTTTAGACAGAAAACATACTTTTTCATAGGTTACGTCTCTCAAAACAATTTCATCGAAAAATCATTTTATACTTAAATAGTTTTTTCTTCCCTTGAGTTTGGTATAATTAAACTCAAAAGGAAGGTTCTTTTTAAGATACTCTAAATCCTTAAAGTAGAGCTGATCCTGAAGTGCTTTTGTTTTGGTAGAAATAAACACCTTTTCTCCTGATTTTACTGAATGAGTTATAGATGGTATCAGATATGCAAAACTTTTTCATAACCCAGTAGGAGCCTCTATAACTGATTTTTTTGATTTGTTGAGAGAGTTAAATACAACGTCTAACATCTTTGCTTGATTTTCTCTTATTTCTATCTTAGGTAAGCCATGAAACATAATAGACAGATCATTGTCTAACTTTGTGTCCATTATAAAATCATCTACTTCAATGTATTTTCATACGACCTTAAGTATATTTTTTTTGAACTTTATAAAGTCTATATCGCTGGTAAAGTTATGAAAGATATACTCTTTTAGGTATACTATATTTTTATCGCTCGAAGTATTGAAAATATAGTAGACTAATTCTTTTTTCTTTTTCGTGAGTCATTCAAATTTTTTCACGAGAGCTTCAAATAAAGAAATAGTGGCAGAGACATCATTTGCTGCCCTATGAGCTCAAGAAAACTCTATTTTGAAAGACTTACAAAGCATTTCTAAATTTAAGGATGCCTCATTAAATGATAGAAAGTTTGCTAGAAAAAATGTATCCAAAACAATATTACTTCTCACATCAATTCCTTTTTCTATAAAAAAATCTCTGTCAAAGTAAACATTATGTCATAGAAGTGGACAGTCTCATATAAAGGACAATATCTTATCTTTTAGCTCATCAAGAAATGGAGCGTATTCTACATCCGAATCAAAAATATTAGTAATATTAGATATGAGGCTTGGTATTTCTCTTTTTGGGTTTACAAAAGTTGAAAAAGTCTCTATTATTTCAAAAGTTTTTTCATCAAACTTCGTCATAGCAATCTCAATAATTTCATCATTATATTTATCTAATCCAGTAGTTTCTAGGTCAAAACAAACAATCATTCTCTGTAAATAATTTGATATAAGTAAGCACTTACATATAATAAGGATATATTAATAATTAACAAAAATAAATGAAAAAGCTTATACTGCTTTTATCTGTTTTTATTACCCTTATCTGTAATGGATTTATTTCTATGTCCTTTTCAGATGATAGCACTCCTGTTGTTCATAATAGCGAACAAACTCAAAGAGCTGAACTTATATATACCTACATTCTTGATTTAAATGAACAAATAGTTCTTTTTAAAGAGAAATACAATATTGAACCTCAGGCTGATCTAAAAAAAGAAATTCGTGAATTAAGTCGTATGTCCTATATACTAAAGTCTATTCAGACTGGTGAAATTGATGAAGATACTGCGAAGGAAGCTCTTCCTCTGGTTATAGAAAGACTAAAAGAAAGTAAAAATAATATTAAAACAATATTAAAAAATGAAAAGAGTGCCTTTGAGAGAAATCTAAAAAAGAAAAAAGAGGGTTTTTCAAAACTATGAGAAAAGGTAAGTAAACAACTTGATCAAATAATAAGGCAAATATTTAGGGTAATGAAAAAAAGAGGTTTTGGAAAGGATGGAATATGAGAGAAAGAACAAAAAATTATGACCTCACTTAATACTCTTTTTAAAGAGAATATAAAACTACAACATTTCTGAAATTCAGATTTTAGCTCTGAAAAAGAAATGAAAATAAAGTTTTTGAGAATACTCAAAACAATAAAAGCTGAGATGCTTTTTCTAAAAAAAACATGGATGAGTTAGTCATGTTTTTTTAGTCAAATTTTTTCAAATAGCCCCTGTTTCTCTCACTTCGTTAAATGTTTATATTCTCAAAAACCTAGTTTTCATAGCTCTATATTTTCAATTCTAATTCTTTTTAGTTTTTTCACCCTGTGTCCAACTTGTTCCACCATTCTTCTTATTTGTCTGTTCTTTCCTTCTGTAAGTATAATTGAAAACGTTCCTGAAGAAATTCTTTTTACGGTTGCTTGCTTTGTCTGCTTTCAAAGAATCACCAGTCCTCTGCTCATGTTTTCAAGAGCGTCATCTTCTATCCTTCAAAATACTTCTACTATATATTCCTTTTGGTGTTCATACCTAGGGTGAATCAAATAGTTAGTAAGTCTTCCATCATTCGTAAGTAGTATAAGTCAGGTTGTTTCTTTATCTAGTCTTCATATAGGAAAAACCCTTTCTTTTATGTCTACAATGTCTATTATGTTTTCATCTCAAAATTCTGCACAAGTCGTTACTATTCCCCTTGGTTTGTTTATTTTATAGTAGACAAGGTTTTTTTCTTCTTCTATTATAGTGTCTCACATCACTATTTTATCTTTCTCAGAATCAATACTGTCTCATATTTTTGCAATCTTTCCATTTACCTTTACAAGTCACTTTGAAATATATTCTTCTGCTTTTCTACGAGAACATATTCCTGCTTGTGACATGTATTTTTGTAACCTCATTATTGTTTCCATGTTTTTTAATTAGTAATAATTCTAACTTCATTTATTAAATCTATTTCAAATTTTTCTTTCACTTTCTCTTGGGCAAGATTTATTAATTGTAATAAGTCTTTATATGTTCATCCATCATTCATAAGAAAGTTTGCATGAAGTTTTGAAAAAGATGCTCCTCCTATCTTATACCCCTTTAGTCATACTTGTTCTATGAGATATCCTGCCGTTTGTTCACGAGAGGGGTTTTTAAAAAAACTTCCACACGTATTTCCTTTTGGTTGTTTATACTCTCTAAAGTGAATATTGTCTACATCACTTGAATACTTTTCTACCTTTTTGGACAGATCAAATTTTGCACTAACAAGGAAGTACCTTCACTCTTTTTGCTTCAAAATAGAGCTTCTATAAGAAAAAAACATTTCCTTTTTAGACATTATGGACACCTGTCTATTTTCTAAGTCTATAACCTTCGCTTCTACAAAGTTATTTTCTGCTTCCAATCAAAAGCATCCAGCGTTTCAAAATACCGCTCCTCATATACTTCCGGGTAATCCAATAAACCTATGCCATAATTTTTGTCCATAACCTTTTTCTATACTTTCAGCTATATCTGAGATAGTATCATTTGAATAAGATTCTAATACTTTAGTATCATTGTTATATGTCCATCAAGTAAGGTTATTTTTTATTACTATTCCATTATATGTATCAAAAGCAAAAAGCATGTTTGTGCCAGAGGCAATAAATAATAACCCAAGGTTGTTCACTTTTCAAAAGACAACTACCTCTAATAGCCCCTCAAGATCAGCTTCATTATTTATTTCAAAATAATATCTTGCTTTTGCGGGAGTTTTAAAGTTTGAAAAATCAGTTATGTCTTTGTTTTCTTGTAGGTACATGTAGTTCTATTTTAGTTTATTATATTCAAAAAATAAGTCCATTATAATTCTTTTGTCTACCATTTTGTCTATTACTTCATTATTTTTTCCCTTCAATGCTAATCTTACATTCGTTCCTGATATGTCTATGTCTTGTCCAGCTATATTCACCTTCATTTCTTTTCTGTCTAGCTCTTCATAAGAAATATTATATCCTTGAAAGAGTTCAGAATATGATTTAATACAGTTTATAGCATAATCATTTTCTAGGTCTCATCAATAAAAAACTATATTTTTTCCGGTTTTCTTATCTTCTATTTTTTTTATCAAACTTAGAACCCAGTTCTTATCACTTGGATTGTCCTTAATTTCATCTATAAATATATGAGGCTTACTTGTTTCAAAAACCAAAGAGAGCCATTTTTTTATTTGTTCAAAAGAAAAAGGGTTTTTATTATCTTTTACTTTTTTTGTTCCAATAAATACTAAAGTAATATCATTCTCCCTGAAGGATATTTTTATAAGTTCCTGATGTCATATATGAGGTGGGTTCATTCTTCATATAATGATTCATGTAGTCTGAAGTAGCATAGATATTACTTATTTAAATATTTTTTTATCGCTTTCCCTGTATAGCTTTTATCACATTTTTTTATATCTGATACTGTACCTGTTATCACTACCTCTCATCAATGGTCTCATCCTTCTGGTCAGATATCAATAATATGGTCAGCGTTTACTATTACATCCATATTGTGCTCAATAACTAGAACAGAGTTTCATTTGTCTACCAAAGAATGCAATATAGACAATAGCTTGTCTACATCTTGAAAATGCAGTCCTGTTGTAGGCTCATCGAGTATATAAAATGTCTTTCAAGTAGACCTTTTAGACAACTCAGTAGACAATTTTACTCTCTGGGCTTCTCAACCAGACAGGGTAGTAGCAGATTGTCATAACTTTATATATCCAAGTCATACATTAAATAAAGTCTTAAGGGTTTTTACTACCTTAGGGTGATGGTCAAAAAATTCTAATGCTTCCTCAACTGTCATATCTAATACATCAGATATAGTTTTTCCTTTATATTTAATTTGCAAGGTTTCTCTATTATATCTTTTTCCACTACAAGATTCACACTCAACATAAACTGGTGGTAGGAAATGCATTTCTATTTTTTTAACACCATCTCCATCACACTCGTTACACCTTCATTGTTTCGTATTAAAACTAAACCTTCCTGGTCAATATCCTCTCACTTGAGCTTCTTCACTCATTGAAAACACCTCTCTAATAGGAGTAAAAACTTGAGTATAGGTTGCGGGGTTTGATCTTGGTGTTTTTCAAATAGGGGACTGGTCAATAATAACCACTTTATCTAAGTGTTCTAATCAGGTTACTTTATCAACCCTTCATACTTTTCTTTTTGCTCTATTAAGATTATTCGCTAAATAGTTTGCCAATATATCATTTATAAGAGATGATTTTCATCCTCAGGATACTCAAGTAACTACAACAAAATTTCAAAGGGGTATATCAACATTTATTTTCTTTAAGTTATTTTCCTCTGCTCAAAGTATATGGAGACTCTTTTCTGTTTTATTATTAATAGTTGGTCTTGCTCCTCTCTTTACTATAACTTGTCTGAGACCATTTAGGTATGGTCATGTAACTGATTTTTTGTTATTTATAACTTCTTCTAATACTCATTCTGCTACTATTTCTCCACCATGAATTCAAGCTCACGGTCAAACATCTATTATATGATCAGATTCTCTCATAATATCTTCGTCATGTTCTACTATAATAAGAGTATTTCAAATATCTCTTAGTTTCTTTAAATTATCTATAAGCATGTCATTATCTTTGGGATGAAGTCCTATTGATGGTTCATCTAGTATATAAATAATACCTTCAAGCTTGGTCCCTATTTGTGTTGCTAGTCTAATTCTTTGAGCCTCTCAACCTGAAAGAGTTCAAGATTTTCTCGAAATAGTAATATAATTTAATCATACTCAAGATAAAAATTCAAGTCTTTCGACAATGTTTTTCAAAACCTTTCTTGCAATTTTCTCCTCTAGGGTTGAGAGTTGAAATTCTTGAAAAAAATCGAGAGACTTTGTTATGGATAGATTCGAAAGCTCTCCTATATTTTTTCATCTTAAGTAGACACTTAAACTCTCTCTATTTAGCCTAAATCAATCGCAAAGTGGACAATCCATGTCAATAATAAAATCATCATAATTTCCCTTTTCCGCTCCTCCATCAAAATACCTTCTTTCCAGTGTTTTTATAACTCCTTCAAACTTTGAACTATATACATTATTTTCCCCGTACTCATTCTGAAACTTTATCTTATATATTTGTTCTCAAGTCCCATATAATACAATGTCTTTTTCTTTCTGTGATAAGAGAGAATATTTTTTATTTAAATCTAGTTTATTGAGTCTTCCTACTTCTTTAATAAGTGCGAAAAAGTAGTTTCCTCCAAAGCCTGGAGCAATAACAGCTCACTCTAATAAGGTTAGATTATAGTTTATTACTTTTTCCTCTAAAAATACCTTCTTAACTCATAAACCATGACACTCTTTACAGGCTCAAACATGAGAATTAAAAGAAAAACTAGAAATACTTAGGTTATCAGGAACATGTCAACAATGGGAACAAACAAAAACATGAGAAAATGACTTTTTTTTATCTCATATTACATCTATATTTAAAGCCCCCTTTCATACTTTAAAAGCTAAAGATAAAGAGTCCTTTAGTCTTTTTGTATCTGAAGAATTTGAATCGGAAAAATCTTTTATTACGAGTCTATCAATAATAACTTCTACGTCAGATATATCCTCTAGCTTTACCTCATCATTTATGGTATATATCTTACCTCAAACTGAAAACCTTATAAATCAAAGGTCTAAAATTTCTTTTTTTATTTTTTCAAAATTTGAAAACTCTCAACTTAAAGGTGAACTAATAATAAACTTATCTTCATTTGAAAAATGAGATACATACTCAATAATATCAGCTATAGAATCTTTTTTCACTCATTTTCCACATTCAACACACTTTCTGTCTCATATATTTAGATATAGTAATTTGTAGTAGTCATATATTTCTGTAATGGTTCCAACCGTAGATCTTGGATTTTTACTCGTCGTCTTTTGATCAATTGAAATAGTAGGGGAGAGTCCCTTTATTTCATTTACGTCTGCTTCCTCGCTCATACCTCAAATAAACATCCTTGCATAGCTTGATAAGCTTTCTAAATATTTTTGTTGTCCTACATTATAAATAGTACTAAATGCAAGAGATGATTTCCCACTTCAAGAGACTCCTGTAATTACTGTCATTTTATTTTTTGGAATTTTCACATCTATATTTTTCAAGTTGTGTGTTTTCGCTCAAAATACCTCTAGATACTTGGACATAAAAATAAGGATTAGAATAATAAAACTAACCCTTTATTGTAAGGAAAAAAAAATATTAGCAAGTGTTTAATAGAATTTAATTTTTATGTGTTAATAGTTTTTCTATTAATTGGTTTGTATTTAAATTCTTTACTTCTTTTACAATATTTGACCTTTGTGTTTTTCAATTATGGATTATATAAGAATCTTGAGTAGTATTGATAAAATAGTACTTCGGTTTTACATACTTCTTTTTAAAGTACCTTTGTTCTTCTCCATCTAATCATACAGTATAAAAATCAGCTTTATTTTGTACTATTGAACCAGGGTGGGCAATTTTTACTTGAAAGCTTTTTCCATTTTCATTTACTATCTCTTTTAATATTTCTACTTGAGATTTATAGTTAGTATCCGAGTACTGAAGTGTGATGATATGAGAAATTTGTTCACTTGTACTCTTGGTTTGGCTTCGTATTTTTAATGGTCCACTATATCAGGCACCACAATGGAGACACCTACCGCCAACAAATGTTTCTTCGTCACAGCTTGGACATTTTTCTGTGTGTTCTTGACCATTAAAAGATGAGTAGTTTTTCATTCTATCTTGCATCAAATACGTTTATAAAATATATAGAATATATTTTCATTATAACATAAAATAAAATTATATCAATATAATTTTATGTTTTTAATCCGAGGCAAAACAAAGTCATGTAACTTTATTGGCTCAATTTTTTTTCAACACTCTCGATACCTCATTTAAAGTAGTTCCAGTAGAAATAACATCATCTACAATAATAATATTTTTTTTGTCAACAATGTCTATATAGTTTTTATTTATTTTAAAGCAATTCTTCAGGTTATCCTCTCTTTCTTGTCTACTTAGGTGTGACTGCTGTCTAGTACCTTTTACCTTTTTTAATATATTTTTTCAATAAGTAATATTATTCTCTTGAGAGATATACTTTGCCATTATTTCTGATTGATTATAGCCTCTGCTGAGTTTTTTTAGAAAAGTCATTGGAACTCATAATATAATAGAATCTTGAGTGATGCTATAGTTCTGCTGTAATATTTCTGATAAAAAGTATCCTACATCAAACAAAACATCTTTCTTTCCATAAAATTTTGCATGTTTTATTAGTTTAGAAACATTCTTATTCCTATAGTGTGTTACTACTATCATTTGATCATAATACACTCATTCTCGACATTTTTCATGAATATAAAAATTACTACTTTTCTTTTTACATAGATAACAAACCGGTTCAAAGTTAGACATATTAGACAAACAAGTTGGACATAAAAAGTGTCACTCTTTTTTACAAGAATAACACTTTTTTGGAGCAATGATATCTTTTATAAAATTAAACATTCGAATATTTTTTATTTCAAACATAAGAAAACCTTTGTTCTTGTTTTCAATTTATTATTATTTCCTCTAAAAACATTTTTTTTGACCTCACCCATAATGAATTATCTCAAAAATCTGGTGAATCATATAGGGCTTTATACACTATTTTTTCACTTAAATCTTCTGAATCTCTTGCAATTCAAATAACTTCGTAGAGCCCTCATTTATAATGTTTATATATTCAAAATTTCATTATTTCAAACTGAGAAATATTTTACTAATAGAATCAACTCAGAACCCTGTCATTCATTTATTCATAAGTCCATATGCCTCATATGAGTTAATTGCTGTTCCTGCAATATCTATATGGGTATAGAGCTCGTTATTATCTGTAAAGTTTGATAGAAAAGCAGCTCACATAGTTGAAGATGCCTTAATTCCTTCTGTGAGATTTTTTAAATCTGCAATATCTCATTTTGTTTTTTCTATAAAATAATTATCAAAGGGAAGTTCAATATATTTTTCAAAATTTTCTTTAGAGTACTCTAAAAAATTAGAAATAAGTTTTTTATCCGTTCCCATAATTCCAGCATACCTATGTCAGAGGGCAACAAGCACTCCTCAGGTAAGAGTTGCGAGGGTAATAATATGCTTTAAATTGTATTTTTTTGATATATAACTCATCCCATCTGCCAATACCAACCTTCATTCAGCATCTGTATGGATAACATCTACTGTTTTCCCATTGTATGCAGTAATAATATCTGACGGTTTATAAGATTCTCCTGATATGTTATTCTCAGCCAAACATAAACAAGCTACAATATTTATATTTAAGTCCTTTTTATCCAATTCTTTCATCACGGAAAGTGTTGTTGCTGCACCACACATATCTCCTTTCATTTCATACATATAACTATCTGGCTTTACTTGAATTCCCCCCGTATCAAAAGTAACCCCTTTTCAAACCAGTCCATATGTTGGTTTTGTTTTATCTACTATTCTTTCTAAAATAACAATATATGGCTTGTATTTACTCCCCCTTCAAACAGCATGTATGAGATTAAGTCCTTTTTTTTCTATTTCTTTCGGTGATAATACTTTTACCTTCGTATTCTTAAAATTTATTTTTTTTACTTGTTCCATAAATTTTTCTGGAGTAAGGTCACAAGGTGGGGTTTCTCATAGATTCCTAGAAAATATTATGTTTTTTAAAGTTTCAATTCTGTACTCAATTTTATCTTTATTATTAGAGTCATCAAATATATATATTTTTTCCTCCTCTTTTTTTGTTTTATAATTTTCAAATTTATAACGTGATAAAACACATGTATCCAAAAATGTTTCAATATTGTTTTCATGATTTGAAAAGAGAGTAATATTATTACTTATTTTAGGAAATTTTTCAGCTAAAAATTCAATAAGAGTTTTTTTTCATTTTGAATCAAAAAAGAAGACAATAAGGTTTTCAATATTTTTATCTCAAAGAAAAAAATCTAGCTGATTATTTTCTCATTTCTTTATTATTTCTTTTATTTTCAATTTTATTTTTGAATCTAGTTTCAAAAAATCTAATTTTTTTATATCTCCCTCATTTTCAACCAAATATACTAAATTTGTACTTTTTACAGAAGATATCTTATTAATGATTTTAATCATAGTTTCTTAATTGTTGGAAATAAATATACACATATTCTATATATAACTCAAATAGAAAAAAATACAAAAAATAAATCAAAAATAAAACCGATAAAATAGAAAAAGTTAGAGAAACATAATTTATATACTTCTTATGAAAGAAAAAATTAAATACTGATGAATATAATAATATAATAAAAGGTATTATATTAAATCCCCCATATAGATATTTTGCACTTAATATAGTTGAAATGTAGAGAGAAAAGAGTCCAATATATTTTAAAAGTTTTCTATATCTGGGAATAAAGAGAAAAAAGTTAAAGATAAATGAGGAAATTAAAAAAAGTAACACAAGAATAAAGAGTAAAATATTATCATATAACATATCAATAAAAAAGTATATTATCAATGCGTAGACTACAAATATCACTTTTCATATATATTTTTCTGTTTTAATTACTTCCAAATTTTGTTGTGTGAAGTTAGAAAAATACACAAAAAATATAATTCAAACTATAAAAAAACATACTGAAAAAAAGAATATTTCAGGAGAGAATGTTTGAATTGAATTGCTAGTTAGATCTATGCCTCAAGCTATTTTTTTTGAATCTTCTGATATATACAATAAAAAAAATATTCCTGAGAAAATAAGTGATACTATGGTTAATAAAAATCTCATTTTTCTATGGTTACTTTTTACTGAAAATATATACTTTAAGATAATAAAAAAACTATATTTTGCAAAATATAGTTTTTATCTCAAAATAAAATATCTATCTAAAAGTTAATAATTCAAAATATAATAATAAAAAACAATAGAGAAATATTTAAAATAATACTTATAAGAGTTCTTGAGAAAGAAAGAGTAAAATAAAGAATAACTAATAGAATAAAATAAAAGATTCCTCCGTAGTCTAATCAATAGTTTTTATATAAAGATATATAGTTGATATAAAATATAAAAGTAATTGAATATAAAATAATAATAAAAAATAGGTACTGTCTTATATCCTGAAAGGCATCTACTATTTTTTTTATAAATTTTACATATCCTTTTTTTATAAATGTATATGAAAATGAAACTCCTTTCTTTTTAGCTAAAAGAAGTAATATATTTTGTTTTATTACTTTCCTCCTCAATAAAAGGTTCTTTCTCTTCTCAGAAGAAAGGATATTCTTTATTACATCTTTTGTATTTAAGTTTAATTTTTCTTTATATTTTTTTAAAAGTCTTTCATTTTTTATATAAGAATATGAAGACTCATCCATTTTTTGTTTTTTTTCTGTACTTTTATTTTTTTCAAAAAAAGATTTAATATATTTTTCGGAATCCTCTAAAAAGCCAGAGAATATAGCTCCTATATCTTTATTTTTCTCTATAAATTGTTGTTTTGATCCTATTTTTTTTAGAAGTTTATTCGTTTCTTTTAATAATTCTCTCGCATTTGCATCTTGTTTTTTTTCTAGATTGATGAGCTCTAATTTTCATACTTTTACTAAAGCAAGCTCTCATATTTCCTTCAATTTAGAGATGTTTGTTGTCTTTTTTAATTTTATTATTGAATTATAAATATCTTTTATTTTTTCTTTTTGTTCTAAGTTTAAATCAAGGTTTTCTTCTCATACAATAATTGGCTTAATTTTCTCTAATACAAAGTCTATAAGTTTATAGGTTTCATCAAGCTCTTTTTTTAAATAAAAATTTCCTAACTCTTGTTTTTTTTCCTTATTTTTTTCTTTATTTTCTTTTAGTTTTGTTCCTCTGCTTTTTTTTATCTGTCATATAAAAATATTATATTCCTCTTCCAGTTCCTTCATTATTTTTTGTTTTTCTTCTCTCGTTAGCGCCTCATCTTTTTCAGTATACAAAACTCTCACATTGTATCATAAATCCTTTCTTAGTTTTAAGTATGCTTTAAATATATCATCTCAAAGAATTTTTCATTTTTTTATTTCTCCATTTTTTTCTGCTTCAAATAAATACTTGTGTCCGACAATAGATCCCTCATCTACACTTTCAATACTCAATATAGAATATCATTCCTTATGAACTCTTTCTCTTGCTTGTACTTCATTTGTACCACTTAAAACTAAGGTATATTTCTTACCTCATTTTGATACTAATATTTTAAATTTCTGCATACAAACAAAATTAAACGTAAATTCTTATACGGTGTAAATATTTTTTCTCGTCCTCAATACCTTCATAAAATCTCCTCCTTCTTCCTCTACTCAACTACATAATTCACTATCAACAATATTACAAAACTTCTTTGTATCTTGTATACCTAACTTTGATTGTTGATATTTTAAATATTCAATAGATACAGAATCCCAATCTTTTTTATTTTCTAAATTAGAAATCTCTTGTTCTACTATTTTTATATCTTTAGGTTTTTCTATATTATTACTCATTTCTATATATTATGAATTAAAAATGAAAACGCATTGAGTTCTTTTTGCTTTTCTATAGCTTCTTTCTTTCTCATACCATCAATTTCCGAAAAATTTTTCTTATTTATTTCTTCAATATTTTTTATCTCTATCTCTTCTGTAAAGTTTGTTAGGCTTAGGTATAATCTATCAATATGTTCCTCTCATACTATATCTAAAGACTCTATATAGAGCTCTTTTTGTTCATCAGGAATACAAAGAGAGACAACCATTATTTTTATAAGCTCCTTTTTTTTGGTTATTTCTTTTTGTTTCTTTAGAAAGTTAAAAATCATATATTAAACTATTACTCATTAATTACTATTATTTTAGCATATTACTTCTTATAAATCAAAAAATAAAAGTTTTTAATGTTAAGTGTTGTGTGTTATTTATTTATTTAATTATATATACATAGTATTATTAATAATAGGCTTTGTTAAATTCTTTTTTTGTTTACTTTAAAGCATTTCTTTTTTCATATATTTTATAATTTTTATATAAGTGATTTTTGATCCTTTATTTAAAACAAAAAAAGAATTTAACATTTTTTTTACATATATACTTTTATTTTATTGACTTGTCTTTTTCCTTTAAAAGCATATATTTATTTTTGTTAAATATTATTCAGTAATTTTTTATATAGACATGAAGATTTTGAAAAATAAGAAGATTTTACCATACTTTTTTGTTATTTTTTTAACAAGTTTTCTATTAGGAGTTATTTTTTCCTTTCAAATTGGGAAAAACATAGTAGATGACTTGTTAAAAAGTAAGACGTATGTTGTTACAGGGGAATCTACTTATGAAGAAAATGACTTGGATCTCACAAGAGTTTTAGAAGCATATTTTTATTTAAAGAGAGAATATTATGATTCAGATGTTATTAAAAAAAATGATCTTGTCGAGTCTGCTATAAAATGAATGGTTGATTGATTATGAGATAAACACTCTGAATATATGACAAAAAAAGAAACAAAAAACTTTCACGAAGCATTATCTTGAGATTTTGAATGAATAGGGGCTGTTGTTGAAAAAGTAGAGCTGTGAGTGATGATAGAAAGAATATTAAAAGGATCACCGGCAAAAAACTTTGGTTTATTAAAAGGGGATATATTAATAGAAGCGAATGGTATAGAACTAGAGGATTTAGACTTATATGAAGCGGTTGATAACATAAAGGGACCTGCGGGAACAAAAGTAGTTTTGAAATATCTAAGAGCCTGAGAAATAGACCCTTTAGAAACAGAGGTTATAAGAGGAAAGATTAAAATACCTTCAGTGGATTCGAAAATCTTAGAAGATACTGACATTTGATATATTGCAGTGAATATGTTTTGATGAGATACAGAAGTTGAATTTAAAAAGGCCTTAGAGGATTTCAAAGAGAAAGAGGGGATTATTATTGATCTAAGAGATAATGGTTGAGGATACCTTCAAAGTGCTGTTGTGATTTTGAGTAATTTTATTAAAAATGGGAAAAATATTGTTTTTACAAAGTATAAAAATATTTTTGATAATAATGTTTATAAGAGCGTAAATAATGGAGATACTTACGAATGAAAAATTGTGGTTCTTATTAATGGAAATTCTGCATCTGCGTCAGAAATAACAGCTGGAGCATTAAGAGACTATAATAAGGCAATACTAGTTTGAGAAAAATCATATTGAAAGTGATCTGTACAACAACCCTTTGATTTAAGTAGTGGATGAACGCTAAAACTTACTATTGCAAGGTGGTTTACTCCTAAAAATAAAAATATTGATAAAGAATGAATAGAACCAGATATTGAAATAAGATTTCTAAAGGAAGACTATGAAAATGATTACGACAGACAGCTGGAAGAAGCAAAGAAGGTATTAAATAATTTTATAAAATATGGAAGCCTAAAACTAAGTGTAGATGAATATAATAATAGTACTGAAAAATAATACTAAAAAAGACTTCTTGAATACAAGAGGTCTTTTTTAGTATTATAAGTATTTCTTTTGGTATATTAAAAAGTTTTTATATAATTTTTAATATATATTTTATTATTAATTTATAGGTACTATGTTAAAACAAAACGATACAGAGCTTTATGATTTAATAGAAAAAGAGTCTCATAGGCAAGAGATAGAAATTGAGATGATTGCATCTGAAAATTATACTTCCAAAGACGTTATGGAAGCAAATGGGAGCATTTTGACAAATAAATACTCTGAAGGATACCCAGGAAGGAGATATTATGCAGGACAAGAATATATTGATCAGATTGAAAACCTTGCTATAGAGAGAGCAAAAGAACTATTTGGAGCTGAATATGTAAATGTTCAACCATTGAGCTGAAGTCCAGCAAACCTGGCAGTATATTTATGAGTTTTAAAACCAGGAGATAAGGTACTATGATTTAGTCTTGATCAAGGAGGACATTTAAGTCATGGGCACCCTCTTAATTTTTCTTGACTGTTATATGAAATTATACCGTATACAGTAAACAAGGCAACATCGATTATAGATATGGATGAGGTGGAAAGATTAGCAGTAGAAAATAAGCCACAGATGATAATAGCTGGTTTTTCTGCTTACCCAAGAGACCTTGATTGGAAGAGGTTTAGAGAGATTGCTGATAAGGTATGAGCAATATTGATGGCAGACATCGCTCATATAGCTTGATTGGTTGCTGGGAAGGTTTTAGAAAACCCTGTGCCTTATTGTGATATCGTAACTACCACTACTCATAAAACTCTCAGAGGACCAAGGTGAGGAATGATTATGTCGAAAGAAAAATATGCAAAACAACTTGCAAGAGCAGTATTTCCATGAGTACAATGATGACCACATGAAAACCTAATTGCTGGAAAGGCTGTTGCTTTTAAAGAAGCTCTTACTGATGATTTTAGACAGTATTCTAGACAGGTAGTAGACAATGCAAGAGTTTTAGCCTCAGAGCTAATAGAACATTGATTTAAAGTAATCTCTTGATGAACCGATAACCACCTTGTATTAGTAGATGTATATGGAAGTTTTGAAGTGACAGGAAAAGAGGCAGAAAAGGCTCTTGAAATCGTAGGGTTGTCTACAAACAAAAACATGATTCCATATGATAGCAGAAAAGCTCTCGACCCGAGTGGAATTAGAATAGGAACTCCAGCTGCAACTACGAGAGGAATGAAACAAGAAGAAATGAAGATAATTGCAAGAGTTTTCAAAGAGGCTGTTATTAACAAAGATAATGAGAGAAAACTACAAGAGTTGAAAAAAGAAATTTTAGAATTATGCGAAAAATTTCCTATATATAAAGGAAAGTAATTATAGACAGGTAAGTTTTATTTTTTGTCTATAATGTCTAAAATAAAACTTGATTCATTTCAAAAAATGGATACATTATAGACAATATTATTTAATTTTTGTCTATAATGTATAATCTCACAAGACAGGATGCAGCTGAAAAACTAAATATTTCAACCAGGAGTATAGACAGGTATATTAAGTCTTGAAAGGTAAGAGCAAAAAAAGATGGAAAGGTTGTCTATGTAAGTGAATCGGATATAGAAAACCTACTTTCGGGTGGAAGTGTAAAACAGGAAGTTATTTATGAAAAAAAAGACATGGAGGAAAAACATATTGTCAAACATGACAACAATACAACTTCTTGAACCCTTGAAAGAATCTATGAAGACTTAAGAGGGGAAATACAGAAGAAAGATCAAATTATACAAACTCTTTCTATTAGAGTTTGAAAGTCAGAGGAGGTTGCTAAAAACTCTGTTTCTCTCATTGACTTTAAAAAGTCTCAATTTTTATTAGAGGAATCTAAATGAAGTCTACATAAGGAAATAGAGGATATTGAAAAAGAAAAAAATAATCTTAAGAGAGAACTGAAATATGAGAAAACTACGAATATAATTTTGATTATTTTTGTTGTTTTACTTCTTGTTATTGCAGGAACTATTTGGTTTGTAAAGATATAAAAGGTAATCCCTCCCCCTTCACTCCGTTACGGGTACTCCCTTTGGAAAAGGGAGAGTCGAAAAAGGTTAGAAAAAGTTGAATTAATAAAAAAAGTGTGTATTCTAAGCACACTTTTTTAGTCCTTGTAGTTCAACGGATAGAATAACCCCCTCCTAAGGGGTAGATGTAGGTTCGATTCCTGCCGGGGATACCAAAAGGGAATTAAAAGAAAAAGACTTTAGATACTGTTTATCTAAAGCCTTTTTTTGAGTTCGCTATAAGTTCGATTCCATATTGCCAACCCTTTAAATACATAAAAAAAGTGGAAGAGAAATTAATCTCTTCCACAGTATTACATTAGTGAAAGATTACTTAATCTCCACCACCACATCCACCACCGCCTCCACAACTACTGGAGCTGTCAGAGCTAGAGGAACTACTAGAGTCATCAGAGCTCGAATAGCTACTAGAGTCATCGGCATAGCTCGAACTACGGGAGTTTGAGGCATCATCAGAACTAGAGTTACGAGAATAAGAGTCGTTATCAGAGTCATTCGAATAGGAACTTTCTTCTTTATCCTCATTAACATTTTGATGATTATTTTCTTCTTCCTCATCTGATGAATCAACCTCTGACTCCTCAGAATCATCCTCGTCATCATATTCAGAGTCATCCTCATCATAGTCGCTAGCCTCAGAATCATCAAAGGCACCTAAGGCATAGGCTAAAAACAAACATTCTATAAAACAATCATCCTTATCAATAGACTGTTGAAGATTTTTAGTGTTTTTCATAGCGTTAGATTTTTTGGCGCCACTTTTTAGACCTGGTGTATGATGAAGAGTTTTTCCATAAAGTTTTTTACAGAATTCTCCATAATTTTTTGTATCCAAAATATGCTCGTGCCAAATAACATCTGCATTTTTTGTAGGGACTACCAGTTCTTTGGTGTCATCAACTTGATTTTTAAAGCAGAGAAGCAAATGTTGCCTATATTCTTTTTCAGCTAGTGCTAAATCTATTTTTGGATTTAACTCTTTTGCTTTTTCTATATAGGTGGAAAGATCGAGCTCTTTTATAATATTATGAGCTTGTTCTACCGTTTCCACGTTTTTGTCTTTAAAAAAATTTAACATATAAAACCTTACATTGAGGGTTGATAAAAAGAACGATCTCAAAAATTGAGAAACACATTATAATTTATTTTTTAATAAAGTCAATAATAAATTTAATTTTCTACCTCTCATACTTCCCCTTCATCTCATCTAAACTAATTTCAAACACTACCGGTCTTCCATGTGGACAAGTAGCTGAATAATCAAGGGCAGAATCTTTTAGGAGTTTATTCATCTCAAAAAGATTGAGTTTGTGTCAGAACTTAATAGCGGATCTGCAAGAAGTATAGGCAAATATTTTATTTTTTACTTCTTCGAGAGTTTTGGATTGAGAGAAGTTTTCTTCTCAAATATCTTCTAATATTCACAAGAAGATATTTTTTATGTCTTCTTTTTTTATAAAATCTGGTACTCCACTTACTAAAATACTATTTCAAGAGAGTGCTTCAAAATCAAATCACATTTCTTCAAAAATGTTTTTGTTTTCATCTAGAATATTTATTTCTTTGGGAGTGAGATTTAGGCTTTCTCAAATGAGAAGCCCTTGAATCTGAGCTTTATATTGTGAGTTTATAAGTTTTTCATAGATAACTCTTTCAGCAAGTGCGTGTTGATCGAGTACTTTTAATCATTCAAAGGTTTCTACTATAATATAACAATTATGTGATTGTCATATAATTTTCCCTAGTGGAGTATCATGAAGGTCTGTTGATTTTTCTAATTGATTTTCTTTGGAAGAGAAGTGTGAACTATTACCTAACACTTCTTTCGAAAAATTAAGTGATGCTCAAATCGTTCATTGCGATGGGTTTGGTGTTTTATCAGAATAAGGAGAATATGCTTTGAATTTTATTCAAGATCCAGTATAGTACTTTGTTTCTGGTTCTCTTATTTGGTTTCAGAAATGAGAGTTTGTTTTATTTTCTGAAGAGAGATTATTTGATGTAGATATATTTTCTGTAGAAATAAGACTTACTTTATCAAGTTTTTCTTGAATAGCATGATAAATAGATCTAAATATGTTTTGTTCGGAAGCAAAGCGTACTTCCATTTTTCTGGGATGTACATTTACATCTACTTGAGTTGGGTCTACTTGTATATTCAGAACATACCCAGGAGAAGTTCCATGGGGGATAAAGCGATTATAGGCATCGTTTATAGCTTTAAAAATAAGGTTTGATTTAATAACCCTTTTGTTTACAAAAAGGGATTGTCTGTTTCTATTCGTGAAACTCACTTTTGGATCAGATATATATCAACTTATTTGTATCCCATTGAGTTCAAAATCAACCTCTAAGAGGTTTTCAGAAAAATCTTGACCATAGATATTGTAAATTCTTGTTTTTAAGTCTTCATTTTTTTGGTATTTAAATACTTGTTTATTATCAGAAATAAACTCAAAACCTATATTTGGGTATGATAGAGATATTTGTTGTAAAAAAGAGAGAATATGATTATATTCGGTCCTTGGTTTTTTTATATAATTGAGTCTTGCAGGAGTATTGTAAAACAGGTTTTCTATTACTATTTTTGTTCCAATTTCTGAAGGGGCTTGTTTTATATCTGATATTTCAGAGTTTGCAGTAGAGAATGAATATCAAGAATTGGCATCAATGTATTTTGAAATAAGTGTAAGGTTTGATACTGATGAGATGGAAGCGAGGGCCTCTCACCTAAATCAGAAGGTCATAACATTATACAGGTCTTTTATGTTTTTTATCTTTGAAGTGGAGTATTTTTCTATCACGAGGGGTAAGTCTTCTTTTTCTATCCCCTCACCATTATCAGTGATACTCATATATTCACTTCCTCATTCTTGTATCTCTATAATTATACTATCGGCACCAGCATCTATACTATTTTCAATCAGTTCTTTTACAATAGAAACGGGTCTTTCAACTACCTCTCCGGCAGCGATTTGATTTGCTAGGTTTTTGTCTAGCTTGATTATTTTGGACATAGAAAAACTATTATTAATGTATTGTGGTAATAATAGTTTATTTTAGGAGTTTTGCAACAATAAAAGACACTCATTAAGTGTCTTTTATTGTTCTCCATCTTTCTTAGAAAGTACCTCTTTCACTTTTTCTTTAAAAAGCTCTGGAATCTGTTTATAGGCTGAGAGTATTTGTTTTACCTTGTTGTAAAAATCAGCAATTTCAGTTATTGGTCAGAGAATTTTAATTACTCTAAGAAGAGCAATGGTGATGAGGGTTCCAATAATTCAAGTAAACATTATGAGTACTATGTAGAGAAGTTCTAGTATTGTGAGCATGGGAAACAAAATTACATATTATCTATAGCTTTATTTATATCGAAATCGAAAGATTTTACAAGTTTTGCTATACTTTCTTCTCAAGAAATGGTTTTGAGAAGTTTTTTATTTTCAAAAATAATGATAGCTGGAGCTTTTTTTATACTATATTCTTTAAAGTCAACTCATGTAATTTTGGCCTTTGCAAGCTTTACTGGAGTATTTTGTGTGAATCATTTGGTTACAAGTACAGGCAATTGGTAGAGCGCTTTTTTAAAAAACTCTGACTTTTCTTCTCAGATAATAATAATTACTCTGTGAGAGAAGTACTTTACTTTTCCAGTTTCTTTATTTTGTCACTTTGTTTTTGTTGATTTTTCAACAAAGGAATCAAAGTCTTCTTTTGTATTTATGGTAAGGTTTGAACCAGCAAGCTTTTTAGCACTGTAATCAATGGCTTCTTTTCATTTATTTTCAGCTTGTTTTTTGAGTTCTAGAGCCTTTTCTTTCATTTTTGAAAAATCCATTTGCTTCCACGTTAATATATATTATATTTATTTTACTACATAAGGACTTTTTTAGCAAAAAAGACTTGCATTTTATCTATTTATTAATATGATATGCGCGTTTTAGAAAAAGTATATTTATTTTTTATGTAAAAATTATGACAAATTCAGAATTAATAAAGAAAGTTCAATCAGCTTTTTTACAAGATGGAAGAGAGCAAATTAGAACAGGTATGGAAGTTGAAGTATATCAAATTATAAGAGAGTGAGGAAAAGAGAGAGTACAAAGATATAAAGGGCTTGTAATTAAGGTTGCTGGTAAGCACGAACTAGAAAAAACAATTACAGTAAGAAGAAAAGTAGGAGCGTTTGGAGTAGAAAAAGTTTTTGCTATCCACTCTTCAACTATTGAAAAAATAGATATTATTAGACAATTTAAAGTAAGAAGAAAATCTATTAAGTTTATAAGAGACCTTACTGGTAAAGCTGCAAGACTAAAAGAAGTGAAAAAAGATGTTGTGAAAACAAAAGCGGCACCTAAAAAAGCTGAAAAAGCAGTAGCACCTAAGAAAGAAGAAGTAAAAACTGAGAAAGTAGTAGTTGAGAAAAAAGAAACTGCAAAAAAAACAGAAGAAAAATAATAGAAGAAATAAATAAAGACTAAATCCTTTACAGATTTAGTCTTTATTTATTTCCAATTTTTTGACCATAGGGCAAGGTTGTCCAGTTCATGAGAAAAACTCTTTCATTTTTTAGTGAGTGTATAGGTAATTCTTAAGGGTTGCTCGGAAACAATTTTTCTTTCTATAAAACCGTTTTCTTGAAGTTCTTTGAGTCTGATAGAAAGCGTTCTTGAGCTAATAGCACCAAGTGACCTTTTTAGGCTCGAAAAGTATTGTTCTCAAGCACTGATATTGAGGAGAATTGGGAGAATCCATTTCTTTGAAAGCTGGATGAATATAGACATTATGGGGCAATGTCACTCGTGATGCTTTTTTATATCCGACATTTTACCAATATTAAAAATAAATGTATATACTCAGTATTGTGAATTTAGATAAAAATCAAGTTTATGTGTGAAGTACTGGTATTTTCTATGAAAGGCACTTTTAAAAAGTATACTTAAAATGAGGACTATTAATTGCAGATAGAATTGAAGATCATATAATGAAGAAAGATATTTTTACATTTCTAATTTCATTTCTATGAAACCAAATATAGCAGCAAAGTTTCCGAAACTTTTAGATCTAAAAGCAGGTCAAAAATACTTCTGGTGTGCTTGCTGAAAATCAAAGAATCAACCATATTGTGATGGGTCACATGTGTGAACTGATTTTAAACCAAAGATGTTTGAGGTGGAGAAAGACGAAAAAAAAGCACTTTGTATGTGTAAATACACAAAAAATCCACCATATTGTGATGGATCACACGTGACTCTTCCCAAAGAAAGTGAATCTACCTGATCTGAAAGCGTTGTAAGTTGATGAAGTACAAAAGAAGAGCCACACTTAGAAAGAATAAAGGCTCTTTCGAGGGGAACCAAAGAGCTTGGGCATCATGGAGAAATGGGGGCTATGTGAGTACCTCTTAGAGAACTTCCAAAATGGGAAGATATTCAAATACTTGCAGCTCAAATGGCAACGAAACCACTTATGGAAGATATATCTGTCAGTACCGAAGTAGTTATTGGACCAAGAGCAAAAAAGCCACTTAAATTATTAAAGCCTCTTTTTGTTTCTGATATGAGCTTTTGAGCTTTGAGTGAAGAGGCAAAAACCGCTCTTGCTCGTGGTGCTGAACTAGCAGGAACTGGTATTTGTTCTGGTGAGGGGTGAATGCTTTCGGAGGAGCATGTAGAAAATTCAAGGTATTTTTATGAGCTGGCATCAGCTAAATTTTGATACCATGAAGAACTTCTTAAAACAGTACAAGCGTTTCATTTTAAGTGAGGTCAATGAGCAAAAACTGGAACAGGTTGACACTTGCCATGAGAAAAGAACGTTGGAAAAATATCTGAAGTAAGAAAAATTAAAGAAGGAACCGATGCTATCTCTCCCCCAACATTTTCAGACTTACATACCCCTGAAGATTTTAAAAAATTTGCAGATAGAGTGAGAGAAGTAAGCTGAGGGATTCCAATTGGTTTTAAGCTTTCAGCAAATCATATAGAAGAAGATATTCAGTTTGCGCTCGATGCTTCTGCAGACTATATTATACTTGATGGAAGAGGAGGATGAACATGAGCGGCTCCATTATTATTTAGAGATAATATTTCGGTTCCAACTATTCCAGCACTTGCAAGAGCAAGAAAGTATCTTGATAAAGTAGGTGCGAGTGATATAACACTTATTATAACCTGATGATTGAGAGTTCCAGAAGATTTTATAAAAGCACTCGCTCTTTGAGCGGATGCGATTGCCTTATCTAACTCTGCTATGCAATCTATTGGTTGTGTGGCTGCAAGAATGTGTAATACGAATAATTGTCCAGCTGGAATTGCGACACAAAAGAAAGATCTTCGTCAAAAAATAGATGTAGATAAATCTGCCAAACAGCTCCAAAACTTTTTTGAGAACTCAACACATCTTATTTCTGTTATGGCTCGTGCTTGTGGACATGATGATGTAAATAAATTTAATCCAAAAGATATTACTACTTGGAAAAAAGAAATGGCGGAATTGAGTGGGGTATCATTTGCTTGAGTAAGAGATTAAGAATAAACCCCTCCCCCTCGTTCCTCGGGTACTCCCCTTGATAACAAGGGGAGAGTAAATGGAATATTGTATTTTATAAAAAAGGAATATGAATAGAGCGATAGAAAAAGTGATTCAGCCATCAGAGTTTCACATGGTAGGAGATGGTTTTCGTGTTCATAGTTTTTTCCCGAGCCAGGAGATAGATTCATCGAGGATGAGCCCTTTTGTTTTATTTGATTATAATCCGAAATTTCACTTTTCTCCAACTATGGTTGAGAGGTGAGTTGGTCCTCATCCACACAGGGGGTTTGAGACGGTGACGATAGCTTTTGAGTGAAGTGTATCTCATCATGATAGTTCTGGACATAGTGGAACGATATATCCAGGTGATGTTCAATGGATGACAGCAGGTTCTGGGGTGCTTCATAAAGAGTATCACGAAAAAAAATTTTCTGAAAAAGGAGGAATTTTTCAGATGACTCAAATTTGGGTAAATCTTCCAAAGAAGGATAAAATGAGCCAACCGAAGTATCAGGCAATTACGTGAGAACAAAGGTGAATATACAAGCTAGAAAATAAGAGTGGAGAAGTGCAGGTAATTGCTGGAGAGTACAAGTGAACAAAATGACCTGCGTCAACTTTTAGTCCTATTGAGATGTATGATATAAAGCTGAATGAGTGATGAAAAGTAGACCTTTTTTTTCCGAAAAATCATAATGTTTGTCTATTAATTCTAGATGGAGAAATTCAAATTGAGAATGAAAAAATAAAAGAAGACAGTTTTGTACTATTTTCTAATAATGCGGAGGATATAGTTATAGAGGGAGTAAAAAAAAGCACTATTTTAGTACTCGCTTGAGAACCGATAGGTGAGCCAATGGTTCACTATGGTCCTTTTGTTATGAATGAAGAGAGTGAGATACGAGAAGCTATGGATGATTTTCGTAGGGGAAAGTTTGGCGAGTTAGAGAATTAAACATATATTTTCAAAGTCTTATTTGCATTATTTTATATTTTCATATAATTCCATGTTGGCAAGAACAGACAATAGTATATTTAATTTTTAATACCCTATTATCTCAATGAAAGCAACCCTTTACCTTTCGGATGGTACGAGCTTTGAATGACAAAGCTTTGGAAGTGAAACCAACACCACTTGAGAACTTGTATTTAACACAGGAATGGTTTGATACCCTGAAACACTCACCGACCCATCATATAATGGGCAAATTCTTATTTCTACTTATCCCCTTCAATGAAATTATTGAGTTCCTGAATTTGATAGTTTTGATAGTTTCGGAATCAGAAAAGTATTTGAGTCAAATAAAATACATCTAAACGGTTTTATCGTTTGAGAATATTCTAATAGTTATAATCACTGGGAAGCAGACAGCTCTCTTAGTGATTTTTTAAAATCTCAAAATGTACCTGGAATAACGGGTATAGATACCAGGCAGCTAACAAAAAAAATAAGAGATGGCGGAAGCTTAATTGGAAAGATAGTCATATGAGATTTTGATGAAAAGAATGTCTTTGTAGATAAGAATAAAAAAATATTTAAGGAATACACAACGAAAAACTTTGTTTCAGAAGTAAGTAGAAAAGAGGTAGAGGTATATGGAACCGGGAAAAAGAAAATATGTCTTCTCGATATGTGAGTGAAGAATAATATTGTTAGAAGTTTACTGAAATTTGATACGACCGTTACTGTAGTGCCACATGATTTTCCATTTATGAATGGAGAGATAGAATTTGATGGACTTTTTATATCAAATGGACCGGGTGACCCCGCTCAGAATACTATTGCAATTTGAGAGATTAAAAAGGCAATAGATGCTGATAAAAATATTTTTGGTATTTGTTTATGAAACCAACTCATAGCACTTGCTTGTTGAGCACAAAGTTATAAATTGAAGTATGGGCATAGGTGACAAAATCAACCTTGTAAGGACTTGGTAAGTGGTAGATGTGTTATTACTTCTCAAAATCACTGATATGCAATTGATGAATCAACCCTCCCAAAGTATATAAAACCTTGGTTTACAAATATAAATGATGGGAGTAATGAATGAATTATGTTCCCGAATAAAAATATTAGAAGTGTTCAGTTTCACCCTGAGAGTTTCCCTGGACCTACTGATAGTGAATACCTTTTTAGAGACTTTGTAGAGGGATTATCCTTAATAATTTAATATGAAAAAAATAAAGAAAATACTTATTCTTGGTTCTGGTGCACTCAAAATATGAGAGGCAGGAGAATTTGATTACTCCGGAAGTCAGGCAATTAAGGCCGTGAAAGAAGAAGGAATAAAAACGGTGCTGGTAAATCCAAATATTGCAACGGTTCAAACGGACCCTGGATTTGCGGACACTATATATTTTCTTCCTGTTACGCCTTATTTTGTGGAAAAAATTATAGCAAAAGAAAAACCAGACTCTATTATGCTTTCTTTTGGATGACAAACAGCTCTTAATTGTTGATTGGAGCTAGAAAATAGTTGAATCCTAGCAAAGTATGGAGTACAAGTTTTATGAACCCCCGTGAGTACTATAGAAATGACTGAGGATAGAAAAAAATTTAATGAAACACTCGATCAAATAGAGGTAAAATATGCAAGATCAAAACATGCTTCTAATGAAGAAGAGGCACTCAAAGTTGCAAAAAAAATTGGCTATCCACTTCTGGTAAGAGCCGCTTTTACTCTTGGGTGACTTGGGTCTTGATTTGCGAATAATGAAAAAGAATTGAAAAAACTTCTTAAAAAATCATTCTCATACTCAAGTCAGGTTATCATAGATGAAAGCTTGAAGGGATGGAAAGAAGTAGAGTATGAGGTGGTGAGAGATAAGAGCGATAATTGTATTACGGTTTGTAATATGGAAAATTTTGATCCCATGGGAATCCATACTTGAGAGAGTATTGTATTTTCTCCAAGCCAGACTCTATCAAATGAGGATTATCACTTTCTTAGAGAGGTATCTATAAAAACTATCAGGCACTTAGGAATCGTATGAGAGTGTAATATTCAATATGCATACAACCCAAAAGCAACCGAATATAGAGTTATTGAGGTAAATGCAAGACTTTCAAGATCTTCAGCATTAGCATCAAAGGCAACGGGATACCCTCTGGCATATGTGGCTGCTAAAATTGGACTTGGATACACCCTTGATGAAATCGATAATTCTATTACTAAGGTAACCAAAGCATTTTTTGAACCAGCACTTGATTATGTGGTAGTAAAATTTCCTAAGTGGGATTTACAAAAGTTTGAAAAAGTGAGTCAGGTGATATCTTCTGAAATGAAGTCCGTTGGTGAAGTTATGATGATTGGAAAGAGTATAGAAGAAGTATTTCAAAAAGTTATTAGGAGTCTTGATATCTGAGCGAATGGCTTAGTATGTACTGACATAGAGTTTAGGAAATTAGAAAAAGAACTTCAGGAACCAACTCCTAGTAGGGTCTTTGCTGTAGTTCTCGCCTTAAAGAAAGGAATGAGTCTTGATAAAGTACACTCTTTAACAGGAATTGATGTCTTTTTTCTCTCAAAGATAAAAAATGTAATTGATACCGAAACTTTGCTTTCACAAAAAATAGGTACTAGACTGTGAGTGAAAGATATGCCTCTTTTACAAGAGGCTAAAAAACAGTGATTTTCTGATAAGCAGGTTGAAATTATAACAGGAATACAAGAAGAGAGTATAAGGAAATTTCGTTTTTCTCATGAACTTCTTCCGGTTGTAAAACAGATTGATACTCTTGGTTGAGAGTTTGCAGCTCAGACAAATTATCTCTATACTACTTATTCTGGAACAGAAGATGATCTTGACTTTAGTCCTCACCCCAACCCTCTCCCAAAGGGAGAGGGGAGAGAGAAAGTTTTAGTTATTGGTTCTGGGGCATACAGAATCGGCTCATCTGTTGAGTTTGACTGGTGTTGTGTAAATACACTAAAAACATTGAGAAAAAACGGGTATGAAACACTATTTTTGAACTGTAATCCTGAAACGGTTTCTACGGATTATGAAGAGAGTGATAAACTGTATTTTGATGAAATAAATCTGGAGAGAGTTTTGGATATATGCGAGAAAGAACAACCGATGTGAGTGATTATTTCTATGTGAGGACAGACGGCGAATAATCTTGCAATTCCACTCAAAAAAGCTGGAATTCCTATTTTGGGAACGGATCCAAAATACATAGATAATGCGGAGGATAGAAATAAATTCTCAGCCTTGTTAGACAAAATAGACGTTGATCAGCCAAAGTGGACAGAAGTGTCTAACATCAAAGATTCCCTAGATTTTGCCAATAAAGTATGATTCCCTGTTCTTATTAGACCTTCCTATGTCCTTTCAGGGGCGAATATGAGAGTGTGTAGTAACTCAGAGCAACTTCAAGAATTTTTAGAAAAAAAAGCAAATGTTTCCAAGGATCATCCAACGGTGATTTCTAAATTTCAAGAGAATTCAAAAGAGCTTGAGATAGATGGGGTAGCAAAAGATGGAAAGTTGGTTATATATGCTATTTGAGAACATATTGAAAATGCGTGAGTTCATTCTTGAGATGCTACGATTGTTCTACCTGCACAGTTTTTATATGTAGAAACCATAAGAAGAGTAAAAAATATTACAAAAAAGATTATTAAAGAACTCAATATTACCGGGCCTTTTAATATTCAATTCTTAGCGAAACATAATGATATTAAAGTTATAGAATGTAACCTCAGGGCATCAAGAAGTTTCCCTTTTGTTTCAAAGGTAACGAAGTTCAATTTTATAGAGATAGCAGTTGAGGCTATTCTTGGAAAAGAAAATAAAAATAACTATAATACTCTTGATTTAGATTATGTTTGAGTAAAAGCATCTCAATTTTCATTCCATAGGCTCAAGGGGGCAGATCCAAAGCTTGGAATTGAAATGGCATCTACTTGAGAGGTTGGATGTATTTGAAGCGATATCCATCAGGCATTTTTAAAGTCTATTATGTCGGTTGGGACCACTATTCCAGAAAAGAACATTCTTTTAAGTATTGGAAAACTTGATGATAAAATAGATTTTCTTGAAACAGCAAAGACTTTATCGGAGAAGGAGTATGTTTTATATGCTACGCCAAAGACTCATGAGTTTCTTGAGGAAAGGTGAATAAAAACAAAGAAGTTGTATAAGAGTGAGAAACACTGAGATAAAACAGCACTTTCTTATCTTCAGAATGGAAAGATAGACTTTATTATCAACTCTCCAAAAGATGAGAGTAAAAAAGAAGATACCTTTGGGTATCTTCTCAGAAGAAGCGCGGTTGATCTCTCAGTGCCTATTATTACGAATATCAAGTTAGCGAAATTATTTGTGGAGTCTATAGAAAAAATAGGAGGAAAGGAAGGGATTGAGATTAAGAGTTATGAAGAGTTTTAAAAAAAAAGAAAAAACACTCAGATACATATTGTATCTGAGTGTTCGCTTTCTTAATCATATAATATTTTAAAAATTTGTTAAAATACATATAATTAAGACTTGGCTTTATCATTTATCTCATTTATAAAAAAAGCTTCTTTTGTTTCTATTTCATTATCACCTATAGAGGCACCAATACAGGAAAAAATAATAAAAAGTATTAAGAAAAACCAATTAGTTATAGCGAGAGAGATTACTATTAAAATCAAAGATGACAACTTTATTATGCAGATACTTTTTATGTGTAGACTTAAAAAAATAATAGCATTACCTCTATTTAAAATAGGGTCGCCATCTATACTTTTTAATAAAAAGTTTCGCCCGAAGGCATCCCATATAGGCATAATCAACAAGCTAAGAATAGTTGCAAAAATATATAAAGAGCTTTGATGTGTATCAAAGTGCTTTAATGTGAAATAAATAATAAACAATAAAGCTGCCAGGGGCATTATATAACTATCTATTTTAAACTTACATGGTGTTTTTTCTTTCTTGTTCATGAGTTTTTCAAGATAAGAGATTCCTTTTTTACTATAGTTCTCCTGTTCTAGGATTCCTTTTAACTTTTTAGTAAATTTTATTTTTGAAGAAAAAAAAGCATTATTTTTCATAACTTAATTTAGTAGGGGGTTTAAAGAGCATACTATCTTATTTTGGTGATAGCCTTTCACTCCCTTGAGTGAAAGTATAGATATTATTATAATTATTATTATTATAAAGTCAAATCTATATACCGTACAATCTTTGACAATAATCAATAAAATATTATAATTTTTTCAGTGTTTTGTTCTTTAACAAAAACTGTTTATACATCAAAATTATTTTTATAGTTTTCGGTGTTGTTTTTTTGTGTTAACTATAAATGTATAAAAATTATGACTAAAAATAAAAATAAAATTCCAAAAAACTTCCTTACTTTTGAAGCAATTTTAAAAAAGGCAAAGGTTGAAAAGAAGGAGATAAAAGATCTTACGAAAATCGAAGGGAAAAGAGTAGCAAATGCTATAAAAAAATGGGCGAAAACAAAGGGAGGGGTTCATTATACTCATTGGTTTCAATCCCTTTCTGGGAGACCATCAGAAAAACATGATACTATTGAGTACTTTTCTTTTGATAACTTGACTCAAGGGGAGCCTGATGCCTCATCTTTTCCAAATGGAGGGCTGAGGGATACATTTGAAGCACGTGGATATACCTCTTGGGATACCACATCTCCGATTTTCATTAAAACCTATTCTGGAGGATATAAAGTACTTTGTATTCCTACGATTCTCTATTCATATAATGGACACTCACTTGATAATAAACTTCCATTATTACGTTCTCAAGAACTTATTAATATACAATCGATAAGACTTTTACAGGCACTTGGAAACGTTACATCAAAGAGTGTTGTTACTTGTGTTGGTGCTGAACAGGAATTTTTCTTAATTCCTCTTGATATTCTTAATAAGAGACCAGATATAAAGCTTACAGGAAGAAGTTTGTTTGGACAACCTTCTCCAAGAGGACAAGAAGGTCAAGACCACTATTTTGGTACTATGCATGGAGATGTTCTTAAGTTCATGGTTGAAGCTGAAAACGAGCTGAAACCAATGGGAGTTAAGATAGAGACCAAGCATAATGAAGTGGCACCATCTCAGTTTGAGTTTGCTGTTCGTTTCAGTACTGGAAGTATAGCTACTGATCAAAATCAGTTGCTTATGGAAACACTGGAAAGAGTAGCAGAGAGACATGGCTTTGCTTGTCTTCTTCATGAAAAGCCATTTGCTGGTTTGAATGGTTCAGGAAAACATAATAACTGGTCCTTACAAACAGATGATGGTATTCAATTATTTCTTCCTGGAAAAGATAAGGAAAGCATGGATAGGTTTTTACTTTTCGTATGTGCAGTAATAAGAGGGGCTCATAAATATGCGGGACTTCTTCGCATGTCAGCTGCAAATGCTGGGAATGCTCACCGCTTAGGTGGACATGAAGCACCTCCAGCTATTATTTCTGTTTATCTTGGACGTGTTATCTCTGATCTATTGCAAAAAGTTGCTGACTCTAAAGAAATTTCTTTTTCTAAAAAGAAATCGATGTTAGATCTTGGAAACGCAGCAGTGGCTCAGATAGATAAACATAGTACTGATAGAAATAGAACTTCTCCACTTGCTTTCACGAGTAATAAGTTTGAGTTCCGAATGGTACCTTCTTCAATTTCAATTGCGATGGTAAATACTATTTTGAATACCATTGTAGCTGAAGGGCTTGATGAATTTGCTACTCGTTTGATAGAAGCTGAAAGCGTAGATTCAGAGATTTCAAGCATTATAAAAGATACCTTGGAAGATCATGGAAGTATTGTCTTTAATGGAGATAATTACTCGAAAGAATGGTTAGTAGAATCCAAAAAAAGAGGTCTTCCAAATATTACATCTACGGTAGATGCTATTTGTGAATTCCAGAAAGATTCTTCTATTAATCTATTTGAGAAGTATAAAATACTTTCTCGAGATGAAATAGAGGCGAGAGTCAATATTAATTTGGAACAATATATAAACCAAATAAATGTGGAAGCTCGAGTTGCTATTAATATGTTAAGGACTCAGTATATTCCGGCTGTATATAAGTCAGATCGGTTTTATAACCATACAACTAATCTATTAAATACTTGTCAAGACATAGATTCTAAAGTTACTGAGCTATCAGAAAAACTTGATAGCCTTAATAAAAAGGAATCTATTAAAGAGAAGGCAGATTTGTATGAGAAATCTATAACTGAAAAACTATTAGCTGTAAGGTATTGGGTTGATGAAAAAGAAGCTACTGTTCCTAAAGACTTGTGGCCAGTACCGCCATATACAGAGATATTATTTCATTTGAGGTAGTAAGAACTTTATTTTTTTAAAAGTGTTTTATAATAAAAATATATAAAATCACTTTTGCTAAGAATAAAAGTTTTAGGGTTAGAATTATAGAAATATAATTCTAACCCTTTTTTTTTCGTAAAAAAAACCTGAATACTAAAGTGTATTCAGGCAATATATTTCATATATATAAGAAATATTAAATTTTTATTTTAAGGTTAGGAAAGGTTCCAAAGCTTTTTTGTTTTAATATCTGCGAGGTTATGAAAATTCTTCTGATATATATTCATTGCTGTATTTGCTATATTGCTTACTATAAAGAATATTATCGTAAATATTAATATGGATAGACAGTCTTTATTTGCGTAGAAGCTAGTTAAGAAACCAGAGGTAAAACCTGCGAATAGTAAACCATTTATAATAGATCCTTGGCTATATTTAGAGAACACTAAGAGTAATTTAGCATTTTTTCTATTTAAAATTACTTCCCCCTCTTTTGTTGTACTAAGGTTTAAAGGAAAAAAAAGAATAAAAAATGGTAATATAACCATTGCACTCCAATACCCAATACTATATATAATTTCAGGGTCTATGTTTTGATTTCTTAGGCTTTGTTCAGTATAAAAACAAAGTATACAGAGAATTACTATATTTCTTGGCCTAAAGGCAGAAATTTTTATTTTTTTCTTTGACTCTAGTAATGTTTTAACATAACGGTTGGACTTTGGATTATATCCATAAGCATTTACAAGATTGGCTAAACTTGAACTTGTCATAATTTTTGTATTGACTTTAATGAACAGCCTACTTTTTCTTTTAAAAAGAAGCCTTTCCCCACCACTGGGAAAACATTATTATATTTATATATTTATATTTGTCAACACATGTTCTGTTGCAGAATCAAGTTTACATTTTATTTTCTTTCTAAAGTACGATTAATAAGGGATTTTCTTGTTTAAATTCTTTTAATTTATTTTCTGGAGACAATCAATTCATTCATAATCAATAGTG
>Ga0228620_1000088_pt1 | contig 62162 bp, 38 predicted proteins | sample 23DmetaG_FD_186030 | JGI IMG/M metagenome (GOLD analysis project Ga0228620, IMG submission 186030) | Seawater microbial communities from Monterey Bay, California, United States - 23D | ecosystem: Environmental > Aquatic > Marine > Coastal | place: USA: California | collected 2016-10-06 | reverse complement strand
GTAGGCGCAGTATTATCAACAGTAAAAGTATTTCCGCTTGTTGGGTTAACAGTAATAGTGTTACCAGCTAGATCAGTTCCTACAGTCAAAGTAATAGTACCTGTACCATCTCCAGTAGGAACACTATATGAAAACGTATATTCAGTAGTAGAGACTTTTGTCATGTTTGTAGCATTAACAGTAGCAATACCGGAACCGGCAATAGTAATTTGAGAGATGGCTGAATCAAGCATATCTTCGTTAAAGGTAGCAGTAATAACAACAGTCTCACCATTCTTATATGGACCAACAGAATCATAGGTAATAGCAGCGGTAGGCGCAGTATTATCAACAGTAAAAGTATTTCCGCTTGTTGGGTTAACAGTAATAGTGTTACCAGCTAGATCAGTTCCTACAGACAACGTGATAGTACCTGTACCATCTCCAGTAGGAACACTATATGAAAACGTATATTCAGTAGTAGAGACTTTTGTCATGTTTGTAGCATTAACAGTAGCAATACCGGAACCGGCAATAGTAATTTGAGGGATGGCTGAATCGAGCATATCTTCGTTAAAGGTAGCAGTAATAACAACAGTTTCACCATTCTTATATGGACCAACAGAATCATAGGTAATAGCAGCGGTAGGCGCAGCCGTATCAATAGTAAAATCAGGAATAGTTAATGTATTAGAAGCATTACCAGCGGCGTCGGTAACAGTAATGGTTTTTCCTGTATAAGTTCCATCAGCAAGAGTACTAAAAGTAACGGTATTTTCTCCAGAATTTGCAACAGAACTACTACTAAACGCCAAATTAGATGTAATTGTACCAGCTTCACCACTAGTAAATACATAATTAGGAGTAGTATCGTTAGTATGACTAGGGATGGCTGTTACTTGAGAAATAACAGGTGCAGTATTATCAACAGTAAAAGTATTTCCGCTTGTTGGAGTAGCAGTAATAAGGATACCAGCTTGATCAGTTCCTGCAGACAAAGTAATAGTACCTGTACCATCTCCAGTAGGAACACTATATGAAAACGTATAAATGGTAGTAGAATCTTTTATCATGTTTGTAGCATTAACAGTAGCAATACCAGAACCAGTAATAGTAATTTGAGGGACGGGTGAATCAAGCATAACTTCATTAAAGGTAGCAGTAATAACAACAGTATCACCATTCTTATATGGACCAACAGAATCATAAGTAATAGCAGCGGTAGGTGCAGTACTATCAAAAAAAGCCGCAGTTGGAGTGTTTGGTGCTGAAAAATTATTAATCATTAATGTCGCTCCACTAAACATATTATTAAAAGTTGATACGCTGGAAACATCCCACGATCGAATGTCTTGATTAAATGCAGTAGCATTTTTAAACATCTCTTCGAGATTTGTTACGCTGGAAGTATTCCATGAACTAATATCTTGATTGAATGCTGTAGCACCGTCAAACATCTGTTGAAAAGTCGTTACGTTGGAAGTATTCCAATTTCCAATATTTTGGTTAAATGTTGTGTTGCCACTGAACATAAACTTAAAATCAGTACAGTTTGTCATAACCCATTTAGTGCCATTCGTAGATATGTCTAGATTCATAGTGATGCTTTGAAACATTCTTTCCATAGAAAAACCACTTGAAGGAAGAGTCCAATTATTGATTTGAGTAGCATCAATAGCATCTGCCTGTGTCATCGATCTAAACATTCCTTCAAAATTTGTAGAACTTGTAACATCCCAATTACCTAAGCTTACGGCAATTTTTCTACTTTGAAGAAACATAATTGAAAAGTCAGTAACATTCCCTGTTTGCCAAGTACTTAAACCTGATACAGCAATATCTACATTACAAGCTGCAAATGTTTTTGTCATGTTAGTAATGGTATTTGGACAATAATTCGGAAAATACACATAATTTCCAGTACCAGTAAGAAGATCAGTATTCATCTGGAAAAACAGGTTCTCAATATTTGTTAACCCGGCATTACTACCATTACTACCAAGACCCCAAGTAGTACTTGTAGCATCATTACTGGGTTGAAATCCTACAATATCAGACATCGCAGTAGATAGTTGGTCAAAAGTAGTATAGTATCCCGAAGTAACCCGAAGAGTTATAGAAGAAGTAGCTCCTGTTGTAGTGAAGGTGGGACTATCTTGATTTAAAGTTCCGACGGTGCCGCCGTTTGTATTATCTGTGACTGTACCAACTGAGCTATTTGAACCTGTCAACGGAAGTGTATAAGTACCCGCTGCAAGCTGTGGATTAAAACTAATCGTTAATGATTCAATTGTAAAAAAAGACGCAGTTGGAGTGGTTGGTGCTGAAAAATTATAAAACATTAATGACGCTCCACTAAACATATTATTAAAACTTGTTACATTGGAAACATCCCACGTTCGAATTTCTTGATTAAATGCTGAAGCATCTCTAAACATAGTACTCATATCTGTTACGCTGGAAGTATCCCATGAACCAATATCTTGATTAAATGCTAACGCATATCTAAACATACCATTCATATCTGTTATATTGGAAGTATCCCAATTTCCAATATTTTGGTTAAATGTTTCGTTTTCATGAAACATGCTAGTAGTATCAGTACAGTTTGTCATAACCCACTTAGTGCCATTCGTAGATATGTCTAGATTCATATCCATCTCTTTGAAACACTCTTTCATAGTAAAACTACTTGAAGGGAGAGTCCAATTATTGATTTGAGTAGCATCAAGAGCATCTGTTTGTGACATGGACAGAAACATACCCTGAAAAGTTGTAGCACTTGTAACATCCCAACTACCTAAGCTTACGGTAATTTTTCTACAAAGTCTAAACGTGTGAAAAAAATCAGTAACATTCCCTGTTTGCCAAGTACTTAAACCTGCTACAGCAATATCTACATTATTATTATTATGAAATGTTCTTGTCATGTTAGTAATGGTATTTGGACAATAATTCGGAAAATACACATAATTTCCAGTACCAGTAAGAAGATCAGTATTTATCTCTCGAAACATGTCCGTAATATTTGTTAACCCGGCATTAGCGCCATTACTACCAAGACCCCAAGTAGTATTTGCAGCATCATTACTGGGTTGAAATCCTACAATACCAGACAACGCAGTACCTAGTCTGCCAAAATCAGTATAGTATCCCGAAGTAACTTGAAGAGTTATAGAAGAAGTAGCTGCTGTTGTAGTGAAGGTGGGATTATTTTGATTTAAAGTTCCGACGGTGACGTCGTTATTATCTTTGATTGTACCAACCGAGCTATTTGAACCTGTCAACGGTATCGAAAACATCGTTCCCGCTGCAAGCTGTGGATTAAAACTAATCGTTAATGATTCACTCATTTACACAATATATATTACCAATTTATAAAAAAATAAACAAAACAACCTTTTTATAAATAAAATCAAGTAGCATTTTCTACATTACGTGCAAATATAATTAAAAACATGATAAACACAGACTTTGTTAAACGGCCACTCTTTTTGTATTCCATAAGCTGATTCCATTTTCTGGGTTGTATATTTCCTTTTTCAGAATCCACGGTTTTTTGCAGCTGTAAAGTATACAAAAAGGTCAGCGCCAAAATGAAGAAATAAAATTGAGGAAAAGATATATCAAACGATGTATTCAATAATTGTTCAAACATAGATTCATCATTACTAAATTCTTCTCGAATTTCCTCTAATATTGTTTTTGAAAAAGCTCGAACAGATACAAGAGTTTTTAATGGAGAAATACGAAAATCGTTTTTGGATAAGAACCCAGAAACAATAACCGAGTTCATATAAAATAAGGAAAGTCTAACTTTTAAATAAAAAAACACAAAAAATTAAGTTTATAGTATTTTACAAAACAAACAGCTAGTTTTTTAATTAAATATTTGTCTTTTGATAAAAGTGGTCGATCATCTTGATCTTGTTGTGCTGTGTGCGCAATATATACTGGTCCATATTTTTAACATCAAGATCATCATCGGGAAATTCCTTCATATAAAATCGAAACACATGGACCTTTTTCTTCTGTCCAATACGATGGCAACGTGCAATCGCTTGCTTTTCTACACTCGGGTTCCAGCATGGGCCTACAAAGTAAACCTCGGCGTACTTGTTTTGCAAGTTCAAGCCTTCACATGACGAACGGATTTGCAAAATAGTGACGTCACTCAAAAGGAAGGAGTTAATGTAGCGTGAAAGCTCGGGTGGAAGGTCGTGGATTGAATGCCCAATAGGCAAAAACCCGCCACGTAAAACCCCATCGCGTTTTTCTGGGGTATAGGAAGAATCAAAACAAGTAACGGTCATATTCTTTGCAAGTAAAGCCTGCTTTAGATACTCCATCTCGGCTTTGTAATGGCAAAATACGATTTTGCCCGCGTGGTTCGAGCGGCGTTGATATAATACATCTACAACAGAGTCCAACTTACTGTGTTGATTCCACACCACGCGTTCAAAATCAGCGGAAACAACGTCATCGTGTTCGTTATTCTCGTCGGGAATAAAATTCCGCGACAAATGCTTCATGTTCTTCTTTAATAACTTGGGGTAAATGCAACTTTGTTTACATAGCTGCATGGCAACGATATAATGTTCTAGGGTGTCTGCGTTGCGCATGTCAAAGTGAGCTTGCTTGGCAAGCGCAAGTTCTTCCGTATTGTTCCAATCCACATCGACGTTATGATACTCGGCGGGTATTAGATCAATACCCACATCGGCTTTGCTGCGTCGTAGAATAGGCACGTTACGTTTATCGATCATATGCACGGAACACAGATTGGAAAAGTCAGACAAGCGGTTTTGGATAGGGGTTCCGCTAATAAACCAGGAAATGGTTTTTCGAAGGGTTTGCGCTCCGTAAAACAAACAATTTTTGTTCCGCAAATGGTGAGCTTCGTCAAAAACAACCCGATCCCAGAGTACATCATGAAGAAGACAGGTAGACTTGTTGCCAGCAATAATGTCGGCTTTTTTTCTAGATAAACAGTGATAAGTGGTTAATACAAAAGGGGCATTTAAAAGTACATTCATGGAAATACGCTTGCGCTTGGGTCCATGAAACACAAGACAGTCGTGGCCGGTGATGCGCTTGAACTCGCTATGCCACTGGTACAATATAGCACTTGGCAATACGATCAACGTACGTGTACGGAATCGCACTAAGCAGGTCATGATCATCATGAGGGTCTTACCCAATCCCATGTCATCACACAAGAAGCCGCCGCCATACTGCTCGTTCTTGACAAGCCAGTTGACGCCATCAACTTGGTGTTGCTTAACGGTCAACTTGTTATTATATAACGCGTTGGACCGTTGAATAAAACGGGTATATGTTTCGGTAGTAGTGCTCATCTTTCTAGTCCCAAAATACGCCTCCAAAAATATCAATTTTTTGAGTTAAATTGATCGAGAAACGAGAAAAAATTTCACGAAAAATTTTGACAAAAAAAATTGATAAAAAAATGGTATTAAAAATATGGTAATTAAGTTCAGTATAGAAGATGGAAAATATCCGGTTAGAGGCGAATGATTTAAACCCAAACCAACGGTTATATAGACAAATATTTAATTCAAACATGCCTGTCGTTTTGGAAGTTCTCGGTACTCAGAAAGAGATAGAGGTTGGACAAAGATACGACGAAGAAATACCTAAAAGAAAAAACTTGGACAGTTTTATTTATGGTACTTTAAATCGTCTTGTACCTAGAATAGGAGAAAGTTTATACAATCCGGAATATTCTATAGAAAGAATTAAAGGCTGGTTAGAGTTAAGCAAATCTTATGGAAAAGAAATATACAAACAGTTTGAAGAAAAATGTGATGCACAACTTGCAATCGTAGATAGATTTGAAAAGAATATAGATCGCCGTAATAATTTTGACATAACAAAAATAGAAAACCTTCCAACAGATATGATTAATGAAATTTATCAGTATGTTCCGTATGAAGAAAAAATAATGTTTTTGAGAGAAAAATATCCAGAAAAAAAGTGTGAAGAAATTTTACTTAAGACGAGGACACTAGCGGAATTAAAAAGTATATATACAAACATGTATAAGAATTATATGGATTTTTATGAATGGAAAAAAATTCCAGAACTGGACAACAATAAAATTTATCAATATGAAATGAATACTTATGTAGGTCTTTCTTATGCAATGCAAAAGAAACGTGGTGTGTATAGAAAAACGGATGTTCCGGCCTATATAAATTTTCGTATAAAAAAGCTTGTAAACTTAAAAAAACCAAAGGATACAAAAGAACAAATCATTTATAATGTGATATTAAAAAAGTCGTATGAATTTTTGAGAAGTATGATTTATATTGTAACAAGGATACCTAAAAAATCACGTTCCACCAGAGCGGTTAGACGATCCACGCAAATCGCGTAATAAAAAAGAAGGAAAAACAGGACCGTGTAAATAACACTTTTCTTTATTAAAAAGAGGTCGACCAGATTCATACAATAGATGAAGCTGCTTCTTGCGCCAGTTTTCTTGTTGTAGTATGCTTTGACGCAATTGTTTGTCATCGGAATAAGAAACTGACGATTTTTTCATACTTGAATATATAAATAGTATATATTCAACTGTTTATTTTTTAATTATAAAAAGTTTAATTAATAAGTAAAGCAAAAATATAATAATAAATAAATTAATTGCATAATTCATGTTGTATTTTTCCATGAATGCAAATAGATCTTTATTATAATATTTACGCAAACGTAATAATGTAAATATCTGAAAGAAAATGAATGCAAATATTTCAGGAGAGCCAAGTAGTTGGCTACGATAATTAATATAATATATTAATGGTGCATAAAATATAATTTGCAAGACTAAGAAGAATATTTCAGTAAATTTTGGTGTTATAAAACCAAACACATGTTTCATATCTGCTAAATCCAAAACATTAGAACCCATAACATATGATGGATCTTTCATTTTTTTATACAAGTAAGAGATGTAACATTCGCCTTTAAAAAGGATCCAATTCAATAATATAATTATAGAAAGGGCAATATAAATTTTATCTCCCAATCTATTTGCTGAAAATAATAATGGATATAAAACTTGATGAAGAAGAAGCAATAAATGCAAGGGGCCTATAATTTTGTACATATTAATATATAATGATAAAAGATTTTGGTTGTGCTAGTTTATGTAGTAAAAATACAAAAATATTAAAAGCAACAAAAAAACTATTTACAAAGAAGTAAACATCTGGTCCAATATTGCTTTGTTATTATGTGTATCATTATAACCAAGTGTAAACAATACACTAATATTCAAAGGTTTCTTTTTAAAGTTAATAAGTGTACTGATGGGGAAATCTGCAATGGTGTGACTAGAGTTCCACATAGATGGATGAATGATGAGCGAAGGAATAATATTTTTAATATAAGGGTAACTGTAAAAGCCGCCATCATAAGACCAACGATTTCGGTATTTTGCATACAGTCCCCCAGATATGAGGGGAATGTGACTACTGGCGATACAACTATCTAAGGCATCTTCCAAAGAATCGAAATCGTTATATACATAAAGTTTAAAATGGAAACGCTTTAATGCAGCAACGCCTACATTAAGTCGGTCTAATTCAAAGTCATCGTGGCGAAATTCGTTCAACATAAAATTTTTCATGTTAAGTTCCATTTGATAAATATTAGATGAGTTGGATACGGATGCAAATAGGTTTTTGTACATTTCATCTGTATGTTGTCCGTTATATGTCAAAAACAAGGAGTTCCAAGCTCCTGCTGATGCACCGGAAAAAATATAGTCACTTAGGTCATAATGTTGTTTTAAATAAGACGCAACACCAAGTACATAAAATCCATACATACCAGCGGGTGTCAAAATAATTAATTTTTTATCATCTTGTACAGGAACGTTCGCAATAGGATAAATATCTTTTTTTGATTTTTGAAAGTAATGGTAAAATTTATTGTAAAGAGAAAAAAAGTTGCGTAACAAACTAAATCCTACACATGGAAAAAAAAGAAGTAGTATGAATTTCATTTATATCTAGGATAGAAAATATTTAGATTGTTTTTAAAATGTTGACTATATATAAAATGGTTCAATATAAAACAGTATGTAAAAAGGTTCCAATAATCTCAAAAAAATCGAAGCAAAATATATCAAAACAGCAAGGAGTTACAAAGAAGATTCGACCAGTAGCACGTCCCAAAGCGCAAGGTCCTTCGATGATGAATACACTAGGAACGGGTCTTGCTGCTGCTGCTACTGCCGCTGCCGCTGCTTCAGCAAAACCACCACCTAAAAAGTCATATTTTCCTTCTTTCGGTTCAAAACCTCAAACAAATACAGAAAAAATTGCAAAAACTGCTTTAGGTATGTCTTCGAGAGATACAAATAACGCGTTTGCTGCAGTTAGGAAAGGTCTTGAAACAGGAAGTGCAACAAAAGGGAAAAATGCTTTAACCATGGGTAATCAATATCGTCTTGGCAAAGTGATGATGGGAATGAGAGGAGGTAAAAAAACACGCAAAAACGCAAAAACAAATAAAAAGTCTCGCAAAAATAGAAAATCACGTAAAAACAGAAAGTCACTTAAAAGTAAAAAATAAAAACATATAAAACGCAAATTTATATGTTTAATAACGACGTTTTGGTTCTTGGCCTTTTGGAATGATAGCACAATCAGAAGTAGATTCAGCCTTTTTAGAAATCTTTTTTTCTTCAACCTTTGGTTCGACCGTTTCTTCATTCAAGTGTAATAAATCATTATGTATAGGTTGATAGGAATAATTAATTTTGGGTACATTATAAATACGCAATATTTCGTTGACAATAGGGCTTCGTTGAATATCCGTTTCATTCATTTTGACAAGCTGTATTCCAGATTCATCCGCGTCCTTACCTCCTAATGATTTATACATATCAAATTTTTTGGTAAAGTCTAGCAATCCATTATTTTCAAGCTTATCACTCTGGTTCAAGTCACCGGTAATCACCATTTTGGAATGATCCCCAATACGGGTAGTCAACATCATCATTTGATTCGGCGTAGAATTTTGCATTTCATCCGCAATCAAAAAAGAACGTTTAAAGGTTCGGCCACGCATATACGCTAGCGGAGAAATTTCAATCACACCGGAATGCAACATGGCTTCGATTTCACGTTGTTGATAAAATTCCAAAAAGATATCAAAAATAGGGCGGGTCCATGGATCCATTTTTCGAATCAAATTTCCAGGTAAAAATCCCAGCTCTTCTTCTTCAACAGGTACAACAGGGCGAGTCAAAACAATTTTATTAATATTTCCAGAATTCAATTCATGCATAGCACTTACGCAAGCAAACAAGGTCTTTCCACATCCGGCCGGGCCTAAACCCAAAACAATTGACATATCTTTGTTCTTTAGTGCTTCTACATAATTAATTTGGTTGTCTGTACGTGGGCGGTAAGAAGGTGACAACGATTTACGCTTAGATTTTTTCGAAGAAGTAGAAAAGTCTTCAGTAAAAAAGGAAGTGTCGATTGATTTACGCGCAAAGACCGCTGAAGAGGAGCGCACTCGAGGCGTTAAAAAACCTCTAATGCTGGGTAATAATAAAAGTACCATACAGACCCTAAAAAGCATATACTATATGAAAGTATATTTCTAAATTTTAAATTAAAATGATTTATAAAGAAACCAACAATAAAGAGAGTTACAAAATGTTATCGCCGCTTAAACCGGAACAATATAATATTTTATGGAGAAGTTCCTGGTTAAGTTTTTTTTCAACATTATACGCAATAAAAAATAAAAAATACCTATTGGCTATAGGACCAGCTAGTATTTTTTTGACATCGTTGAATTATTGGAAAAAACCGAAAGAAGATGATTGGGAATTATATTTGGATACAATCACAGTACGAAGTGTATTTTTGTACCAGCTGTATTTATCGTTGTATACAAAACAACGAAATCAATATTTGATAGCATCTGCGATGGTTAGTTCGATTTATTTTATGGAAAGTTATTTTTACAAAGAATCCAGATTTTGGATTTATACATATTGCCATATGGGAATTCATATTGTTGGAAACATCGGAAATTGTATTCTATATGGTAGTGAAAAAATATAAAAACATTAAAACAATATTAAATACAAAATAGAATTTTTTATTTAATCTTCATCGCTGCTATAATCAGCCCAATTAATAATTTTCTTGATTTTCATAGGAGCATAACACAAATCATTATCATTTTGTATACTCTTTGGAGGAGTAACTGGAGTGACAATATCAGACTCATCATCCATTATTGGCATGATCTTTGCAAGACCTCTTGAAAGGATAAGGGGTTGATTCAACGCATTTAAATTTTCAGAAGTCAAACTAGGAAAGTCATTCTCATCATGCGACTGTGCAGTTCGTTTCATATATTCTTTATTTCGACGTTTTAGTATAATACAATATTTTTTCCAGTGGCCTTTTTTGTGACAATATGTACATTCGGATTGCAAAATGAGTGGACATACGATAATACCGTTAGAATTTTTAGAAAAATCCTTAGTATAGTGACTAGAGTATACTTCGCTGGATTCTCCAGCATTAAAGCAAACTCTACAAAAAGGGGTCTTGTTAGCACGAGACGATTGCATAATATAAATGAGTAATTAGGTGTTAATCAGGTTATTTATTTATATAAACAAATTAAAAAAGTATCAATTTTTTATATATGAAAACATTTTCATATTTATCTATTGTTATTAGCAATCCGGTTTTCGTACCTGTAGTATACACAACACTAGTAACTACGCTTTTAACAACTAGGAATAACAGACAAAATATGAAAATAAATAAGGAATTTTATACAACGATATTAATGATTGCATAAATAAAAATTTTTCAAAAGACAATTATGTGTAGATAATATAACTATGTGGAAAGAGTTAGGATGGGATTTTATTGTTGAAAATCAATTAAATTTTCTAATATATGGTTTGATTATTGTTTTTATATTTCCTTTAGAAGCAATCATGTTACCTGAACTTTATGGAAAATTATTTGATAAAATTAAAGATATAAAAACGTTTCCAAGTATATTTAATTTTTGGGAAAATATAAAATCAAACAGTTTTGCAGGTATACTGGTAATCTTAATTATTACGTGGATTATTATTATTGGTTCAGGTGCATTAAAATATTATTTTGAATCCTTTTTAGTTCCTGAATATTTGGCTCACATCAGAAATGTTATTTATGAAAAAACAATCAACGCATATAAGGAACAATATAGTGATTTAAAAACGGGAGATTATTTGTCAAGAGTGATGGAGTTAAGTCGAAATTTCAAAGATTTATTTCAACAAGGAATGACACGTGTTATACCTGAATTTGTGGTTTCGATTATGATTACGTGTTATTTACTTTATAAAAATACTACAATCGGCTTGGTTGTAGGTGTATCATTTATCTTATGTTTAATTGTACAATATTTTGGTACACAAATATTAGTAAAATATATTGCAGAAAAAGAAGAATTTTTCAATACTGAGTTGAGTGAGAATTTACAGGATAGTTTGGAAAATTTGATGAATATTTACATTAATAATGAAATGGATGGTCAAATCAACAAGAATGAAGAAATGGAAGAAATTAATAATAAACACATGAAGCGTGTAATGTTTACTGAAACAATTGTGATTTATTTGACACAATTTTTGGTATTGGCAGGCTATGCTGGAGGTATATTTACGTTATACAATCTATTAAAAACAAAGAAAATAAAATTAAAAGAAGGAATTGTAATCATTTTGATATTGGGTCAATATATTAATTATTTCATGTGGGTAAATAGTGCATGGGTTCACAACATTACATATAAAATGGGTATTATTGAAGGATCACGGGAGTTTTTAGAAAAGATATTTAAACCAACAAGTAATCGTACAAAAACAGATTGTATTAATAATGGAGCAATACAAGTTCAAAATATGGCATATAAATTTAGTAAACGAAAAGAAGAATATTTGTTTGAAAATTTAAATTGGAATATTCGTGGTGGAGAAAAGATCGCTCTTTTGGGAAGATCAGGAACAGGAAAAAGTACACTTATGAAGTTATTAATCAACCTGTATCCGGTTGAAAGTGGAAGTATTAAAATTGATGGAGTCAATATTCAAGAAATCAAGGTAGAATATTTGCGCTCTCAAATTAATTATATTAATCAACGTACCAATCTGTTTAACGAAACCGTTTTATATAACATGAAATATGGTAATGACGATATTACCGATGAAGAACTTATTGAAAAGTTGAAAAAATACAATTTGGATAGTGTATTTTCTGAGTTACCAGACGGTATAAATGCAAAGGCTGGAATCCATGGTGGAAATTTATCGGGAGGTATGCAAAAAGTAACGATGTTAATGCGTGGAATGTTACGTTCATCTAAGATTGTATTGATTGATGAACCTTTATCTGGTTTAGACGCAAATACTCGTTTAAAGGCGATTGATATGATTATGCAAGAATGTAAAAACAAGACGTTGATTGTAATTACACACGACGAAGAAATCTTACCGCATATGGATAACATAGTAGATGTTAAAGAATTACAAAATCAAAAAATTGATTAAATCTTTTTATATTTTATTAAATATAAAAAAATGAAATCCAGTAAGATAAAACAAGTAATAACTGCAATGTTGCCATATCCACACAAATCAAAAATATTGCAATCTCCATATAGTAGAAATACCACGACATTTTTGTACATGTTGAAACAGAATCCCCCACCAAGGGGTCCCACAGCATATACTCTTTTGCAAAAGAAAAAGCAAAAGCCTATTGTTATTCGCAGGAGAAAAACATTTTACGAGGAAGAATCGTCGTCATTAAGCTTATTAAATTTATTTAATCAAGATCAAAAAAATATGTATTAAACGGGCGGACTATATTTAAACATACAAATCATTTTTTTATTTCCTGACAATCGTTGTGTACTGACTCCACCAATATCGACTTTGGAATCAAACATCATATGAGTAAGTGCAGTTTCTACGGAATAATCATTCGATTGTAAAAAAGACAACACAGAGGGGATGTCTTCTTTGGTCATAAATAAATCGACGTGCTTCATGGAAGCACTTATGCTTCCTTTGGGATATCGAAGTAAAACATATACACAATTAGAAATAGTTCCAGGAAAAGGTGTGGCAAAGCGTCCTATTTGTTGAAAAGGAGATAATTTGGGAAAATGTAGTAAATCAACTAAATCCCCTAGAGGACCGGCAGGTTTTGTATTTAATGTAATGATTTCTTGATAAGATTGAAAAAAAGGATGTAATATAGGTTCTAAATATAAAGTACAAAGTTGATTCGAAGAAGCAAAAGGACTAGTCATTATAATAAGGGTTATAAGTATTCATGACAAAATCGAAAATGGGAATCGTAATATTATAATTTCCCTTTTCTTCGCCTTTATGTTTGTGGTGGGCTTTATGGTTTCGAACTAAGAAATCAAAAAAGGGTACATTTTTCACTATGTAATCGGTTGTTTTATAATCAATACCCTTGCATTTTTCTTTTCCACATTCTCCGTGCATATATGGATGAATACTGTTCCATGTTAAGAACCCATAAGTAAACATTAAAGCACTAATTAAACCTGTAATCACATAAGAAAATGCTCTATTAGAAACGTAAGGATAAGCAATATTAAATAAAATTAAAAAAGTAAAGATAACAACCGCTGCATGACTTCCTAAACATAAATTTTCATTACCCTCATCTAATTTATCATAATCCTTTATCGTTCGGTCAATCGTAAAGTCTTTTTTTATAGCTGCATGATGAATTGTATGCCATCCTTTCCATTCAGTTTCAAAGTAATGCATAACAAAACGATGTAACAAATATTCTATAAAGGACATGTAAATTATAATTATTACAGTAAATAATAAATAATCAATAAAAATTGCTTTTTTCATTTATATATATATAAATGGAAAAAAATGTGGTATGCTCCACCCTCGCATAACACCGTGAGAGTCCATCGCTAAATAGTTAGCATTCCTTAAATAACCATAGTTATTACTCTCCCCATTTCCATGAGACTTCTGGTTCTAGACCAAGGGATTGTCTCTTCCCCCCACCCGATGTGGGACTCGAACCCACGACCACACGCTTAAAAGGCGTGCGCTCTACCGACTGAGCTAACCGGGTCGTTGTTTGCGCAAACAAATATATACAAATATACACTTCCAAGACATGCTCTATTCATCGCAATTAGCTCCTAGAGCTTAATTAATCTTGGAAGGGTCTGGAAGTCTTTTCTATAAGGCCGCTTTCCTTTCCTTCTTCCACTACCGGGAATCGAACCCGGGCCTCAGCCTTGAAAGGGCCGCATCCTAACCGTTAGACTATAGTGGATTGCACGGTGTGGGGTTCGAACCCACGCAGCTGACGCTACCAGGTCTTAAGTCTGGCTCCTTAGACCACTCGGACAACCGTGCGTTGAACCTTTTTAAGACTTGTTCAGGTCTGAATCAACTAACACCTCCCCCACAACATCAATTTTTTAGCCGGTGAAAACACTTTCGCCGGCAGAACCCTATGCTATAATATAAATCAATATACATTTATATTATAGTGCACGCTCTCGAAAGGGATTGAACCTTTGACCTCCCGATTAACAGTCGGATGCTCTAACCAACTGAGCTACGAAAGCGCGGTGCCCCCTATCAGAATTGAACTGATGACCTTCACATTACAAGTGTGATGCTCTACCACTAAGCTAAAAGGGCTGTGTTATATGTCCCGCCCCCTCATATAACAATACATGAAAATCCAATTCAATCCTCGAAAAATAATAAGAAAAAGAGTTGATTTTCATCCTCCGATTGTATGTACCCGCCCAACATACAACATGAGAAACACAAAAAGCACAGTTGAATAGTTTCTCCCCCACTATGAGCTCCTATCCGGATTCGAACCGGAGTTTCGGGATTCAAAGTCCCGAGTGATAACCACTACACTATAGGAGCCGATGGTTTCGCTGGGAATCGAACCCAGAACCTTTTCCGTGTAAGGGAAACGTGATAACCGCTACACCACGAAACCTTAAGTATTTTTTGATGCTCACAGGCGGACTCGAACCGCCGACCTTTGCTTGGCTCATTAAAGCATTAGTTTCTGCTGTATAAGAACAACGCTCTAACCAACTGAGCTATGCAAGCTAAATTATTTTTTTAAGAATATTATATACACATTAGATACACACTATATACACAAATAGATAAGGAGTAAACTATTTAAATGGTTTTTATTATAAATCTTATGAATGAACTTGGACTTATGAGTTATGAACTAAACTGCATAATTGCTCAGAGCAATAATAATGTTATTGGAAATAATAATGAAATTCCTTGGCATTTACCTAATGATCTAAGACAATTCCGGTTATTAACATTACATAATATCGTAGTTATGGGACGAAAAACATATGAGTCTTTGCCTGTAAAAAAATTAAATAAACGTATTAATATTGTCATTACAACAACGCCAGAAAAATATACAAATGAAGAAGACTTATTTTTTTGTAAAAAAGGTGATGCACTTTCTTTATGTAAGTCGATTTGGCAAGAAACAGACAAAAAAATATTTATTATTGGAGGGTCAGATATATACAGAATGTTTTTGAACGATTATCACAAACTTTACATTACTCATATAGATATGAATGTAAAAGGAAATGTCAAATCACCGTTTACAGAGAAATATTTAGAAACATATAAAATAACTTATACGAGTGAAGTACAAAATGAGTCAAATATAGATTATACTTTTAAAACATACGAAAAAAACTTTTTATTATAATATACGAATTATATAAATGGAACCTCAAAAATTAAAATTAAAAGACGAAGGAGCTTATGGATGTGTATTTTTAGATGGTATGACTGCTTCTAGCAAACAAGATAAAATAGATTATGTAGTCAAAATACAAAAAAGAAAAACCACATCAAATAATGAAGAAAATATTGGAGCGATTGTACGAAAAATAACCAATTACAAAAGCTATTTTGCTCCGGTGGAAAAAACCACAACAGTTAAATTATCTTCTACCGATTCGAATGAAATTGCCAAATGTGGATTTATTAATGAAGAAAAAAAGGCTTTTTTATCCAATAAAATCCGATATGTCGGTAAAGATACATTAGCCAAATATATAAATTCTTTGTCATCAATCGAAACAAATGCAAGCACATTTTTCAATAAAATATTAGAATGTTTTGTTCATTTATGCGAAGGATTAACTAAATTAGAAAAAGAAAACATAATTCATTTGGACTTAAAAGAGAACAATATTATGATTGAAGAAAAAACAAAAGTACCCATAATAATTGATTTTGGTTTATCGAAACAAGTCAATACAGAGTTAGACCCAGAAGAAACTTTTTTTACGTATGGACCGGATTATGGACCTTGGTGTTATGACATTTGTTTTTTAACATATTTAGTTAATGAATTAGGAACAGACTGGAAAAAAGTAAACATAGAAACGGCGCAGATTGAAAAAACAGTAAATGATTTCTTGAAAGAAAACTCTGGCGTTAATACATTTTTAAGTGTTCAAGAAAAAGAACAATTGAAAACAAATCTGTTGCGTGAAATGGAGCAATATAAAAACAAGACAGGTATTTTTGTATATGAATCTATATTAAAAAAGTCAAATAATTGGGATTTGTATTCAATAAGTGTAATATTTTTGTATTTGTTACTGTTAATCAATAGCGAAAAGATTGAGAATAACGATATTATAAAGTCGTTCAAGGGGATGTTAAAAAACATGTTGATTCAAACACAAGAAAAGCCTTCTACCAAAGAAATTTTACAAAAGGTTTATGAAAAGTTTGCTTCTACCAATAAACAGTTGGTAAACAAGATGGCAGATGGATATAAAAAAGAATTTACACCCAAAAAGTTTCAACAAAGAAGTCAGCAATTAGCACATACTGTAATTAAAGAATCAGAAGCAGATGATAATTTGAAAGGAAAAATGAAGGAAAAATAAAAATCATTATGCAATCAAATACTGACTAAGTACATCATACATAGGGTGTTCACATATTTTCTCTATGAATTCAAAAGCATTATTCGGTTTATTAATAATAATTTTATTCGTTTTAATAAACTCTTTCAAAATAGACATATTATAACCAGTCATGTACAAATAGCGATCCTTGGAAAATGTAAAAGGAAAATCAGTAACGCCTTGATTAGAAGTATTCCAAAAAGTTATTTGGGGTGCTTTTTTAAATCTTTGAAATAAAAGTAAAAACTGAAAAGAGAACTCTTCAAATTCGGTAAAGGCACTAAAAAAAACTATGTGTAGTTGCTTGGTAAAGTAAGGCGATGTTTTCACTTCGGAACATGCGTGAGAAATAAGGTCGACTACATTCACATAATTTGCTTTTGTGTTTTGGCAAGATTTGATTTCTTTTAAAAAATGAGCCACCCTTTTCGTAAACGGCAATTTGGATTCAAATATGATCCAAGAAGGATAAGAATCCATAGCAATAATTCGATTTTCGACTAAGCTGTTTTGACTTAACAAAATAGCAAGACCCAAAGAAGAATAAAAGCATTCACTATTTTCGTATTGCATAGATAAAGAAACGTCTACAACTGGAATAAAATAATCTTTTTGAAAATGAGGGATTAATGGAGAACTTTTTTCCCAAAGTTTGTTTAAAAAATAGATTTTATTTAAATCGTTTGATTGATTTGCATCAATTGCGTGCTTGACAAAGTGGAATAGAGAAATGTGATTTACTTTTGGAAAGTCATGAATATAATGCACGTCTTCTTGGGTTTCAAAGAGTTCATCAAAAAACTGATCAAACTTTTCTATGAGTTTCATTTTTTCTTTGTTCTGTTGATAATCTTCTCCTTCTTGTAAAAAAAGATTGTAATACATGATGGTACTTTGTAAACCAACTCTTTTTGGATAAATGTTTTCGTAATCTTTATTACACAAATCAATTTCTAATGTGTGAATTTGTTTGTTTAATAGAGAACATGTTTTTCGATAAATTTTTTTCATTTTGTTTGATACTTTGACAAATTGAACATGTGTTTGTAGATCATCAAACAAATAAGATTTATGGGTTTTACTCCAGTGGAAAGCTAGTTTTTCATACAACCAATCAAATTTTTTATGTTCTCGAGGAATCCATTTACAAACGTTGGATATTTGTGGGGGTGAATCTTGGTTTTTTGAAAATTGATACGTTATGTAATCTCTGTACAGTTGATTATTCATTAATTCAATTGCATAATAAATAAGAGCATGGTTTTCGGATGCATGGTTTCTTACAAAATCACAAAAATAGGGAAGATCGCGCCAGCTTCCAAAAACATGAACATCGGGTAACAAAGGATAAACCAAACGATGTAATGCAAATAGACTGTATGATGGATCGTATGTATAGAAGGCAAGAATAAGCAAATAGGTCATATCATGTTCTCCTTTTCCGTGAATGACGTTTCTAGTTTGTCCAATCATTCGATATAATACGTTAACATATCGAAAAAGAGATTTATCGTCTTTTTTAGAATATAGTAATTTAAAAAGATCCACGACTTTATTATACAAGGTGTGTACATTTGAAAAGTTGTGGTTTCGTTGCAATTGAAAGTAGATTGAAACGATGGTTTCTTGAAAATAATTGTGATGATCGATTTTGTGAGAAGGCTGTAAGATCGGAAACTCTTCTTTGGTTAAATTCATTTAATAAATTTAGAAAAGATGTTTAAGTGGTTTGGTAAAAACATAAATATTTTCCTACGTTAAAAATATTTATTTGAGAACTTTTTTCCGTGTTTTTTTCGGTTTTTTGGATTTAAAAACAGATGGTACATCATTAATTTGTACTTTTTTGGTTTTACTGAATGCGTTTGGTTCTCGATCTGCCTTTTTCAAAATCGATTTAATAGTATGATTATGTTTATTAGAAGAAGCATCTGTAAAAATAAAATACAAAGTATTGATTTCATGAAAAATAAAAATCGAATCAGGAATGTCCAAGGAGTCTAAAAAGGAAACCTTTTTTAAAAACTCACCCTGTTCCAGATTGGATTTATTGTAGTCGGGAATTTTTTCATGATCTAAAGGAACATGGTAAAACAAAATATCATCCAATTTATATTTAATATGTTGAAAGTACTTTTTAGTTTGAATTAATTTTAAAAGTTGTTCTTTGCGAATATGAGAACCTTGATCTGATATTTGCAACATCAAAGATTCACTATGTACGTGTTGAATTTCATTTTCACCGTTAATATAAATGCTAATCATTTGAATAGAATTCATTTTTTCTTTTTCAAAATTATTTTGAATATCCAAAATGCGATCATATTTTTCGAGCCAAGAAGTATCTAAAGATTCATCATTTGTTTCATCCAATTTATTCATAATTATATAGAAAAGATAAAAGGATTTAAACATTTAAACTTGTTTTATATTGTCTCGTCACAGCAAAATACTTGGATGTGCACCTATTGATTAACAGGATTTTCATTACGAAAAAGGTTGGATGAAACTGCAAAGTAGACAACGAATCAATAACCATCTTATTTATTGTAGTATAAAATTAAAAATTTAAAATATTAATCTATATATACGAGACAGCGGTTCACACTGTGGGCTTTACATAAAATATTTATCATAAAATATAATATTATTTTATGATTTCATGATTTCATATAAAAGGCATCTCCCCAGCCACATTCTCCTGCCATTCGAACAGCCACTCGCTTAAAACCAAAGGTTGCCAAATAAGAATCGATATCAGTTATTAAATCACACCCCTTATAGACTTCTTCGCTATTGACTTCGGTGTAAATATAATCAATATGTTTCAAATATTTCTCCATGCTTTTGAGTGCACGGAGTTCCACGCCTTGAATATCAAAATTGAGAAAGTTAATATTTTCAATCGGTATTTGATTCGTTTCAATAAGAGTATCAAGTCGAGTTGTAGTTAATTTTTGTTGCGAAACAACATTAACTTGAGGATGATGCTTTGCGTGACTTCCAAATTCTAAAATAGAGGAGCTCTGACCATTATTTGTAATATAGAAAGGGGTTTCAGCGCCATCTTTATCATCAATAACTGCTTGATAAATATAAAGTTGGTTGTTGAACTTTTGTTTCATCATGTCTACTTTGTCTTTCATCGCTTCTACCCAATAGATCTTATCCATGGATAAACCATAACGTAAATAATCAGAAAGTTCTTCACATTCATGTGCGCCTACATGTAGGATTCCTTTTATATTTAATGAAAGAACATGTACTAGTTGATCAAAAGGAATTAACATTACTATAAATTCCAAGTATTTTTTATATCCTAATTATTAGTATAAAGATATATAATTATATATAAATATGCTGTTAGTATTGGATGATGGATTACATTTTAAAAACAAGGAAGGTCTCATAAAAATGTTGGAACATTTAAAGATAAAATATACGGTAGGTACACACATGCATATAAAAGACCATGACGTAATTTATAGTCCATCAAATCCAATTGACGCTTCGTTGTACCCAAACAAAAAGTTTATTTTTGGACCTCATTTTTCGACGTTTCCAAATGAAAAAGTAGTAAGTATTAAAAATACGCACAATAATTGTGTTTATATACAACCGAGTGAATGGGTAAGAAAACTCTGGAATTCATTTTCAATTGTACAACATATACCATTAGAATTATTTAATTTTCCAGTAAACACAGAAAAGTTTGCTCCGAATAAATCATTTGATGAAAGAAGTCGCGTGTTTATTTATTTTAAACGACGTAAGCCGGAAGAATTAGATTTTATCATTCGCTTTTGTAAAAAGAAAAATATATTACCGCAAGTATTTGATTATGTAAAGCGGTATGATGAACAAGAATATTTAGATTGTTTACAAAACAGTTCGTTTGGAATTATTTTAGATGCACACGAAAGTCAAGGGTTTGCAATAGAAGAAGCTCTTTCTTGTGATGTTCCGCTCTTAGTTTGGAATGTGAAAACGATGAACCAAGAACACGGAAGTAGTTATCAGAAAATTCCGTGTACAAGTATACCGTATTGGAATAGCGATGAATGTGGTAGTGTGTTTTATGAACGCGATGAGTTAGAAACAGCATTTCACATGTTAATAAAGAATTTACCACTATACACTCCTAGACAATATATATTAGAAAATGTGAGTGTAGAAAAATGTGCACAAAGGCTAGAAACACTAATTCGTTAAAAGAAAATAAACAATTTATCATTAATATTGTATTAATGAAAAATATATTGGTTACCGGTGGATGTGGTTTTATTGGCCATCATTTTGTAGAACATTTAATAAACAATACAGATTGGAATATAATAGTGATTGACAAATTGAGTTATGCAAGTATGGGATTTAAACGATTAGAAGAATCTATTTTTCAAGAGGAAATAATAAAAAAGAGATTAAAAGTATTTACTTGGGATTTAACACAAGAGATTTCTGTTGGATTACAAAAAGAATTGGAAAATCTCAATATTATTGTACATATGGCTGCAGAAACACATGTGGACAATAGTATAACTGACCCTGAGTTGTTTGTAAAAAATAATGTGTTGTCTACTCTTCACATATTGGAATTGTCTAGAAAACTAGCAAATTTGGAATGTATGTTTTATTTTTCAACAGACGAGGTGTATGGTCCAGCGTTGAATGATAAATTATTTAAAGAAGACGAACGTCACAATCCAACAAACCCGTATAGTGCATCCAAATCAGCGGCAGAACAATTATGTGTTGCATATCATAATACATTTCAGTTACCTATAATTCGTATTAATGTAATGAATGCATTTGGAGAAAAACAACATGTCGAAAAGTTTATTCCATTATGTATTAAAAAATTATTAAATAATGAAAAAATATATATTCATAGTTACCCAGACAAGAAACAGTCAGGAACTCGTTTTTATATTCATGCACGTAATATTGCAGCAGGTGTATTATTTTTATTACAAAAGGGAAAAATAGGAGAAAGTTATAATCTAACGGGTGAAAAAGAGATTTCAAATTTGGAAATGGCACAAATGATTGCCAAGAGTATGGATAAGCCTCTTGATTATGAATTAGTGGATTTTCATAGTTCCCGACCCGGACATGATTTACGCTATGGGTTGGATGGAAATAAGATGTATGAAATGGGTTGGACATTACCTATAAATTTCGAAGAATCATTAGACCGAACCGTAAAGTGGACGTTGGACAATGTAGAGTGGTTGGAAGAACTATAGATATTTATATTAGTTGCAATTCATTATGTGCATGATAATCAATACGGATAAGTCCCAAGCATTCTAGCCATTCAATATCAATATTATTTTTTTGAATAAAATTATATAAATTTTGTTCAGAGCCTATGCTATTTTGCAAGTTAGTTGGTATATTTATTTTTGAGTATTCAACATATTGTCTCATTAGTTCGTTGGATAGGGCAAAAAACATATCATTATACAAGTTTGGTGTCGGTTTACTATATTTAAAATTATAATTATTTGTCATGTGTAAAAAGGGTGGATTAGATACAAGAGCATTTTTTTGCATCTTATTAACCTGTTCAAATATCCAAGGATTTGTAACTATTTTCCGTAATGTAAAGTAAACAATCTTGTCATAAGTAGAAAAGTCAACGTGTTGGGAAACATGGATTAATTCGTCAAGTTCTCCCATGCCAATATTTTTCGAGCCAATATTTCTATCTAATGTTAAAAACTGGACTTCTCTCAGCTGTGTTTTCAAATCTTCATTTATTAGATTGTCAATACTAGAAACAGTATTGTCACAAACAACAATATCAAAATTTTCTGGAATTACACGTCTTAATTGTAACAAGCAAAAAAAATATTCATTTTCACGTAAAATATCATTACAATTAGATACATGAAATGCGGCAGAACAAAAAAGTAAATGTTTTTTCATTTACTATTTAAATGAATAAATATTTAAATATTTAAAATGTATAAAGTATATTATGAATATCAGAGAAAAAACAATACCTGTATTATGCCCAACAGGAGATGATGAAGATGCCAGAATGGTAGGAGAAGTAATTAAAAGCGGTTGGTGGATTAATGGACCAAAAGTAAAAGAGTTTGAGGAAAAATTTGCGGAAATGGTTGGCACAAAATATGCAATCGCAGTTACAAGTAATACACATGCATTAGATTTGGTATTAAAGGCGCATGACATTTCGAGTGGTGAAATTATTAGTCCGACGATCTCATTTGCAACTACGTGCGCAGTTCCGTTGTGGAACAATTGCAAGAATGTGTTGGCTGATGTAGATCCAATAAATATGAACATATGTCCAAGTGATGTTAAAAAAAAAATCAATAAAAACACAAAAGCAATCATCGCTGTACATTTGGCTGGCGTGTTGGCTCCTATCGAAGAGTTGAGAAAAAGTTATGATGGATTAATTATTGAAGATTGTGCTCATGCATGTTTTACGCCTGGAGCAGGATCAAAGGGCGATGTTGCTGTATGGTCATTTCAGGCGGTTAAAACGATGCCTACTGGAGATGGTGGTATGATAACAACAAATAGCAAAGAGGTTATGGAAAAAATAAAAAAATTATATTGGTTTGGAATTGAGTCTACGTTTGATCGGGTAACCAAGCAAAAAGACAATCCAGGTTCCAATTCTGTATATAAGTGGCAATATGATATTGATATTTTGGGGTATAAATATTACATGATTGATTTGACTGCGGCGTTGGGTTTATCTCAAATGAAAAAATTAGATAAACATCTGCAAAGACGACAATATATACAAGAAAAATACAACGAAGTATTTTCTGAAATGAGTGAGATTCAGGTGCCTCCGTTTTCATATACAGTACAACATTATGTAATTAAAGTAGATTCTGATAAACGAGATAACTTGATTGATTATTTGAAGAATAAAAACATTCACACATCTGTGCATTATAGACCGTTGCATTTATTTACACAATTTAAGGACGAATCAGATTTTCCTGTAGCAAATGCAGAATGGATTCGTATGATAACGTTGCCTTGTCAATTAAATATGACAGACGAAGACATAGAGTACATTATTTATTGGGTAAAAGAATTTTTCAAAGAATAATAATATAAAAGATTACTAGTAAATTAAATATAAAATGATAGCGGCTGGTGGTGCAACACAGTTACATGATGATGGAATAAATATAATAGGTAATGATTTCGATGAATATTATACAAAATCTAGAATAACTCCTTTTAATACTGTAATAGAAAGTATTAACGAATTAAATTTAAAAACTTGTTTGGATTTGGCTACATCATCAGGGCATTTTGTTTATTTAGCAAATAATAATAATATAGATTGTTATGGTTGTGATATAGAAGTATTGGAAAAAGATAAAAATTTTTTCAAAGATAAATGCAATAAAGATTGCTTATTTGAATTTGATTTGAATTATTTAATTACTTTGAACAAAAAATATGATATAATAACAAATTTTCATTTGACACATGTATTTTCAAAGGATAGTTTTTCTTATTTATTGAAAGTATTATCAAATAAATGTCAATATGCTTGTTTGCATGTTAGTGAAGATAATTTAAAAGCTTTATCAAGTAATAATTTGGTATCTGTAATTAAAACATATAAATTTGAAATAAATATGAATAATGTAGCTAACGAATATTGGGTGTTAATGAAATTTAATTATAGCGATGATGTAAAAGAAATGAGACGCTATATTCGTCCAGATTATTTAATAGAGTTAGGAGATTTATTGGAAAGTAATTAAGTAAAAACAATATATTTATAATAATAAAAAATATAAATATATCCGGTTGATATGGTTAATGAAACCATATTTAGTTGACCTTAAAAAATACGAAGATACACGTGGAGAATTTTACGAATCATTTAAGATAGATATATCTCATCATTTAAATTTTACTATAATGCAAGAGAATACGTGTAAATCACATAAGAATGTAATACGTGGATTTCATCATCAAACAGGAAAGTATATTCAAGGAAAAATATTAACTGTATTAAATGGAAGAATTAAAGATGTATTAGTGGATGTTAGAAAAGGAAAAACGTATGGAGAAGTACATGAATTTGAAATGTCGTCAGAAAAACCTGAACTATTAGTTATTCCACGTGGGTTTGCACATGGCTATTGTAGTTATGAAGACAATACAATAGTTTCATATAAAACAGATGCAGTATACAACAAAGAAAGTGAAGATGGATTTCATCCTTTGTCAAAATTATTAGATATTGATTGGAAAATAGAAAATCCAATTATTTCAGAAAAAGATATGAATTTACAAGAATTTATATAATAATAATTAAAACCTAATCGTAGGAATAATTTGAGATAACATAGAACGAGGATTATATGTAAAAAAACGTATATTATCTTTGTTAGAACTGATATATTCAAAAATTGTGATTTTTGTCGAATGTTCTTGGTTTTCATCTTTATTTAATAATTTTGAATTAATTGAATCATAAGCATATTTACTATCATACAAGTCAATACCAACAAAAACAATATTTTTATATCCCATTCTTAATCCGTAATTAATGCAACAATTAATACCACAATTTTTATGATATAATTGTTTATTTGTTATATAATCTATCACTTCTGAACCCTCATTATTACAAGAAACAAAAATTATTTTTTTGTTTGTTAAATCATTTTTAACGTTTTCAGTATATTTATTTAAAAATGACATAGTATCATATGTTTCAATAAAGATTAGTTGAGTATCAGAATAAAAAGTATTCAGTATATTAATATATTCTTTATATTCGAGTATCAAATCATTTTTAATTTTATTATCATTTTCAATATCGATTTTATATAGTAAAAAAAATAATCCTTCTCCTACTATATAATGCGTTAACTTAATTTTTGTTTTTATAAATAAATTTACAGCGATAGAGTCAATATTCATTAATTTATCATATTCCTTCTGAGAAATATCATTCAAAGACGTTCCTCCGCCATATATTATCAAAGTATCAGTTCTTTTATTCATATATTTAATAATTATTATTAATTATTTAATATATTTGCTTGTCATTATTATTTAATAAAGATAGTTTTTCATAAACTAAATACAAATTATTGTTATTTTCGTTGAATTCACGCAACCGATACGGATGAACATTTAAAAATCCACATATTAATTCTTTCAAATATTTATTTTTTAATGAATTGTTGTTGTAGTAGTTTTTTAAAAATTCTAGAAATAACTTAATGTTTATTTGATAATCTTTATAAAAAAAATTATATAATATAAAATCTTCTAATACGAGATTTCCGCCTCCTCTCCCGGATCCATTATAAGTTCCATCAATAATATCAACGCCCAATTCAATAGCTCTTAGACTATTAGACAAAGCCAATCCTCCATTATTATGACCATGAAATCCAAGTAATATATTTTTACCTTTAATTATTTTATTGATATTTTTAATAATTGTTTCAAGTGTATTTGTATGTAAACTACCAAAGCTATCTGCAAGATATAAAAAATCAAAAAAATCACCATGAGACTTAACCAGAGTCTCTAATTCGCAATAATGTTCAGGTTTTATATGTGATACGGCAATAATATTAATACTAATTAAATAACCAAGAGAACGTAGTTTTTCATAAATATCTACATATTTTAATAAATCATTTGGATAAATACAAAGACGAATAATATCAATTGATGTATATTTCTTTTCAGGTAGATTGTTAAAATCATATCTCCAAATATCAATCATAACTGATATTTTAGCTTGTATACTGGTATCAGTTTTTATTTTTTTAATCAAGTCAAATTGTATATTCCGCCATGGTCCCATTCCTTCTTGAACAAATTCTTCATTTAAAATATACCCTATTTCAAATGCATATAGATTGGCTACATCACAATTTATCATCATATCTTTAACTTGTTCATAGCTGTAATTCCAGCCGTTTTCAAAACCTCCATCTCGAACTGTACAGTCAATAATTTTTATTTTGTTATTTAACTCATATTTTTTTAATAAATAATTATAATCCGCTTGTGTATCAACGCTTCTTTCATAATCATTTACCAAAGTTGAATGTATAGTATATCCGTTATCCAAAATATTATTCCATTCTACATCTTCATTTTTTTGTAATAATGATTCTTCAGAATCAAAGTAGTTTTTCAAATAATCAGTTTCGATAATAAATGCTGAACCTAAATTAATATAGTTTGTTGGAACATTTCTACGAGACATATACACAATATTATTTTGTTTATTAACTACACACTTTACATATTTCTTATCGTCTATATCATTATTATTATATTCGCCATGCAGACAAAAGCATTTAATTTGCTTATTGTCTTTATAATTCATAAAGCTATTAATGCATGATTTCACATTTTCAATATTTATGAATGGTTCATCGCCTTGAATATTCAATATATATTCATAGTTATTATCGTTTTTTTTCAAATAATTTAGAATACGGTGAGTTCCGCTGTTGCAATATTCATCAACTACAACACACTCTGCATTAAATAATTTAACATGATCCTCTATTTCTTTAGAATCAGTTAAAATAACTATTTTACTTATTTCTTCAATCGTCTTTACTTTTTCATATAACATTTGAATCATACTTTTTTTTCCAAACTTTAATAATGGTTTTCCATAAAGCCTAGATGAATTCATTCTTGCCGGAATAAAACAAACAACTTTAGTTTCTTTCTTATTATATGTTAAAATATATTCACAAAATTCTCTAACAGCTCCATTACCGCCTTTATGTTTTGAAATGAAATTACATATATGTTTAATTTTATCTACTGCGTTGAACACACATCCTTTTATTTTAACCGAGTTTAAAATATCATAATCATTAATATCATCTCCAATATACGCAATATTATTTTCATTAATTTGTAATTTATCTTTGATGTTATTCAATATTTCTAACTTATTTTTGATGTTTTCAAAATAATAATCAACTTGTAAATGATTACAAATTTCTTGAAATGATTTGGTAGCTTTAAAACCAGTTATAATTACTGTTTTAATATTATTTTCTTTTAATAATTTAATTCCCATACCGTCGATTACGTTGTATTTTTTTATAATTACATCTTCATTAAAATATATATTACCATCTGTAAATGTTCCATCAAAGTCAAATACAACTAATGATATCATATGTTAAATATCAATAAACTATGTTTAAATTATTTTCAAGTGTTTATCTTCATTTTGATTATATTGTAATAAATCAACCTTTCCATAATCATAATCTTTCATGCGGTGGTTTGTCCAATTCCATGCGAAAGGTCGTTGTGGATCAATCAATCCCGCATACGCATCAATTCCTGCGCCCACATCCAAATAAATTGCATTTTTAATTTTTGGTAAATGATGAATCAAACCAGATTTTACATGTCCAACCCCATATAAATAAACAAATGTCTCTGAATTAGCAGTTTCTAGTTGCTCTTTTACCATATGTATTGTGTTTTCTAGGTTATCGCATGCAAATTTTTCAGGAATATGAATATAGTCATTAAATGAATCAATACCCATATAGTCTTGATATTCTTTCTTTTTCATCAACTCTTTAATAATGTCAAGCTTATTTCCAGAACCAAGCAATCCAATCTTTCCTTTGAACTCGCGTAAAAACCATCGACTCATACACAGTCCATATAAAAACTCGGTAGGTAATGTGGATTGATTTGGATAAAGTTCATGTAAATGCTTAATATTTGTGGGTTCAAAAACTTCAACACAGTGATAATCTGCTTTTTCCCAGCCTTCACGAAAAGGGGTAATATCAAATTGATCATAAGGTATAGAAAGTGCTCGTTTACCAGGTGTTGCACTACCTAGAGCTTGTTTTTTCAAAAAATAATAGTCACCATCACCAAAATGCACAAAAGAAGCTCCCTGTTTTTTTTCAACCTTCTCAATCAACATATTTTTAAATTGCTCTAATTCATTTTGAAAATTAGGATAAAATGAAGAATTTCTTAAGTGACCACGAGAGTCATTAACAAAATGATCTGCTCCTTCAACAGTATACAACGGATTCATATTATAAACAATATAAAATGAATTATTTAAGTATTTTCGTTTACTTACAAATATGTTTTTTTAATATAAGCAAAAGTATTTACCAAGCCATTATAAAATTCATAATTTGGTGCAAACCCCAATAATTGCTGTGCTTTTTTTGTACTTGCAAAAGTGATGGGTACATCGCCCTTTGGAATTGGCTTACTTACTATTTTTGGTTCTTTTCCAACAACTTTTCCACATAAATGAATAAATCCAAGTAAAGAAATGGGTTGGTTGTTTCCAAGATTAATAATTTCATGATCATATGTAGCAACATCTAATGAAAAACATGCGTTAATGCCTTTGACAATATCATCAATATAGGTAAAATCTCGTTGCATAGATCCGTCACCATACATGTTTATTTCTTCTTCCAAATAACACTTTTTCAAAAACTGAAATACTGCCATATCTGGACGACCTCGGGGGCCGTAAACAGTAAAAAAACGTAATCCAATCGCTTTTATTTGTTCTGTTTTACAATAAAAACCGACCAAGTCTTCGCACATCTTTTTTGAAAGAGCATATATGCTGCATATATTTGGTAATTCATCTTCTTCGCTAAACGGTACTTTTTCATTTTTACCATATACACTACTAGAAGATGCATAAATAAATACAGGTTTTTGTTCTAGTTTTGAAATTTGATCTAACAAATGGTTTGTTGTTAATAAATTATTTTGTAAGAATTCATTTTTATTTGTGTATGATTTTCGCACGTTGGCATGAGCAGCTAAGTGAATAACAAAATTAGGTTTGTACATTCCAATTAAATCATCATAATCATTAATATTACCCTGTATAAAGGTAAAGTGCTCAAATAATTGTAAAACATGCAACGTTTCTTGTTTTTGTGGGTTGTATTCATCGTATATTAAATCAGTAAAATTATCAATACCAACAACTTGTATATTTTGTTTTAATAAATGTTCTGATAAATGCCCTCCTATAAATCCACAACAACCAGTAATAAAAATAAGCATATAAGAATATTAAATAGAATGTTTATATATATTTATGGAAAAACAACATTTAATGTTTTACTGTATATTAGAAGATTGTAATAAAGAAGCATGTCATCACTGCTTTCCGGTAAAGGGATGTAGTATACATCCAAAGTGTATACAAAATGGTCAATTTATTGATATAAACAACATTAAGAAAGAGAGTGTGAAAAAAATTGATAAGCAGCAAATTACTAATCAGCAATAAACAGATGCCATTTTACAAACCTATTTTATTATGTATACCCAAAATAGATAATGAAATTTCATGCGACCTTATTAAAAAAAAATTAATTGACTTGGATATTGGATACATTTATAAAATGTTTGAAGTTCCATTTCAAAAAGAAATTAATTTTAAAACCATTTTTATAAAATTTTCTTGGAATACAAAAAATCAGAATGCTTTGTTTTTAAAAAACAAGCTTTATGAAAAGGGATCATTAAAACTGGTTTACAATAATCCGTGGTATTGGAAAATTGTGCAATCAAAAAAAATTGATATGCTGTATAATTAATAAGAGAGAACATAACATGCACTATGTACGAGACATGAACATAATAGAATATAAAAAACATTATAAAGAATATGTAAAAAATTTAAATAAATTTATATTGACTTCTCGTTTTACAAATAAAACATGGAGTGAAAATATGAAATATAAAGATAAGAAAAATCATGAAGGTTGTTTATATAGTGCGCCTGATCCTGTGTCTTGTCAAATAAAACCAGATGCGATCATGTTTGTATTAGAAATGAATAATGACGAAAATAAAATTATTGGTATAGGAATGGTACGTAACAAACCAACTGTAAATACACATAGCGTATATGAGGAAAATATATATAATCGATATGTATTTTTAGGAGAACATAGAATTGATAGAACAAAAATGAACGAAAAAGAAGAAATTGTGATGAAAGCGTTTGATACATTATGTTTCAAAGGAAACAAACATATGAAACGTGGCCAAGGACTCAAGCGGTTTCCGTTGGATATGTTATTTAAATGCAAAGAAAAATTAGATTTAGTGGAATTCATTTCAAATATGTTTAAAAAAAGAATGTAAGGAAATAAAGAATTTAAATGTTGTATATACATATTATAGTAGTTTTTTCATGAATAAATCTAATCTTTACAATATTAATGATTATAGTGACAAAGAATTATATGAAATCTTAGATTTAAATGATCCAAGCGATCGAGAACTAGAGGCTAAAATATTGATGATGATACATAAATACGAGCAATCTGAGGCAAAATCGAGTAAAAAATTAGTTGAATTTTTTGAAAGTATTTATAATCACTTTTTTGATGATTCTGAAGATGAAGATGAAGAAGAAGATGACATGAAAGAAGGGTTTGAAGAAAAAAATTCAAAAACACAAATAAGACGATTTGGTGAAATCGCGCCTAGTGTAAAAGAAAATATGGAAGAGAAAGAAGAATCCAAAGAAGAATCCAAAAAAGAATCCAAAAAAGAATCCAAAAAAGAATCCAAAGAAAAATCGGATGGGGGTGTGGGATATACAAAAGAGGTTTCTTATGCACAAGGGTCATTAAACCCTATATTAAAGCAAACTAAAAAGAGAATTATAAGTATTGATAGTCAATATAGAACTGATAAACGTACATTTCCTACAGAATTTACATTCAATCTATCTGAACCTTTACGCGATGTAGTTTCGTTAAAATTATATTCTGTACAAATTCCGTTTACTTGGTATACAATCTCTAAAACATATGGAAGTAATTTTTTTTATTTTAAAGGAAATGTTGCTGGAATAAATAACGAAAGTCATGATATACAAGTTGATATTTCTGCAGGAAACTATACTCCTATAGAATTAGCAAACAATATTAATGGATCACTAGAGCGAAAAGCCGCTTTTTATACAGATACAAATTTCAATACAACAGATGTAAGTTATAATAAATTTACATCATTAACAAAGTTAACACTTGATGTAGATAAAATTTATAATGAAAATAATTTTTCATTAACTTTTCCTGTAACAGGAATTGATGATTTGAGTTTGAGTCCTTATTTGATTGATGCATCAAGAAATTTAACGATTCCAGCATATTTGGGATTTCAAACAAAAACTTACACAGCAAACACATTAAAAACGTTACCAGGTTCAACACCAGTACCTGATGCATCCTTTTATATTACAAATAGTACCACAGTCTCTGATACAAGTAAAAATAATTTTTTTACTGTTTACAAATACATAAGTACAACTGATTTTAATATAAACACATCAACTGTAGATTTAAGCTTTGATGTTAGCATGTCGTTGGTAGACGCATCTTATACACGTACGCAGATTGTTGAAAATATAAATACACAAATTGCAAACAATTATTACTTAACAGAGTCATTTTTAAAACGTACAAACGTAGAATCGTACAATAACAGTAGTGATTCTTTTTATGAATTAAAAGTAAAACCAAATCGATTTCGATGCAGCAATAAAGAAAATTCGAAAATAGCAGTTGTGTTTCCTGAAAATACAAAAATCTGGTATGGAGAAAATACTTGTTTTGAATTTGAGAATCGTATAAATGAAATGAATGAAATTATTAGTGAAAAACCAGCAATCGTACAAACAGATAAATTCGCTGTGAAAGATGTTGAAGAAGATCAAATACAGGTACATATAACTCCCAACATTCGACAATTTAGTTTAGACCCAAGCATAAATGATATGAGTTTTTCTGTTCCATATGTGGATAATGGTTATTCATTAAGCAATCTAATGAGTACAATCAATACTACAATAAGAGACGGTAGTTACAATACTGTTTTAAATTACAATACAGATAATTCGGGTGTTAATTTTAGAAGTGAAGAGGTATCACAAGATCCTTCTGGTACATATGCATATATTGATAATGAAAATCGATTTAATTTTAAATTAGATATTGTGAAAGATATTTCCATGGGAAATTATGAGATTGATTTGAGTGGTACAATTATAGCAAACAATTTGGGACGAATAAACGATAATACAACAAATTTCGGAACATTAGCAAGTACGATGGTATTAAACAATTTTTTTGAAAGTTATACGTTAAAAGGATCAGAATCTGAAAGAGTGATTGATTTATCGTTACCTTTAATTAAGGTGCGAACGCGTTCAGATGCAACACAAATAACGACTGGAGACATTTCTGATAATTTTATATTATTTTTGCCAGATGCATCTTCGAGTTATACTAATTATGCACAGTGGCAGCGAAAAGTAAATAGTTTTTTAACAAACTATATTGATCCTTTTTCTGGATTGAATTTTTTCACTACTCAAAATGTAGGACTAGATGAAGATGGAAACAAAAAATTTTTAGGAGATCGTGGAGTTGGAACAGGGCCAGGAGACGGCGATGATCTTAGTCTTAATATTCAATTAAATAAAAAATTAATTACTCGAAATTATAACATACAATTCATGGATATTTCAGGAAGTATAGCAACACGGGCAGTTGATTTTAATTCTGATAATACATGGAGAGATGCATTAAAATTAGACAATTCAGCATGTTTTACAAGTTTCGATGATAAAAAGTTTGATTTGTCTTATGCTGTTCCAACAAGTGGAACTACTACTATTTTGAATCAATTAAATTTACCTGTAGCGATTATAGATAGTAGTGGGGCGTTTAAAATAACTGGTACTGAGGTTGTTCCTATTTCAAATGTGATTACAATTACAAATGGAGTGAATGATGAAATTAAGATTACAGCCATAGATGAAGGCGTAGTGTCTACCGGTGGTGAAAATGATATTACATTAAAAGTACCATCAGGTGCGTATACTAGAACAACATTAATTAATGCAATTAATAGTCAAATTACTACTTTTAATAATAACAGTACTACAAAGTTGAGTGGAAAATGTGAGTTATTAATTCGAAATAATTTTTTCCATGTAAATTTTAATCTAACAATATTACGTAAATATTTACCCAAAGACTTTGTTGTTGTGTTTTTCGATAATGTAAGTTTTGCTCAGTGTAGTGCGGGAAGTTCTAGTGTAAAAAATACAACGTGGGATTCTACGTTAGGTTGGGTGTTAGGATTTCGTAATTTTACCGCATTTGATATGGGATCCGTCGGAATACCAACATTCACAAATGCGATTACGATAGAAGGAGATACAGGAGTAAGTACAAATCTATATAATTATTTTTTATTAACGTTGGATGATTTTAATCAAAATCACTTGAATGATGGGTTGGTTACAATAACAGATACAGATACAAGTATACCATTACCGTCATATGCAAATCGTAGCGAATTTCAGTGTGATCCTGTAACGGGAGATTTAGTATATAACCCAACAACTGGATTAACAGAAAAGCAAATATATGCTGCTACGGAGATAGCAAATTCCAAAAATGCGTCAAGTTCTATTGGTAGTTCTGTAAGTGCAAAAAGTTATGGTTCTGGACCTTTCGTAAAAGATGTATTTGCATTAATACCATTAAAAGTATCAGGATTACAGAGTGGCGCTTCTTTTTCTGAATTTGGTGGTACTTTACAAAATCAAGAACGAAGTTATTTTGGGCCTGTTAATATTCAACGCATGACAGCAAGGTTATTGACAGATCGTGGTGATTTAGTCGACTTAAATAATGCCAACTGGTCTTTTTCTATTATTGCAGAACAATTAAATAAATTGAATCCAGAATAATCTCTTGATTTATTAAATATGTATATAAATCAAGAAGTCATAGAAAACATATATGCAAATAAATATCCATTGTTTGATTTGCTAGGTTTTTTTGGTCCGATGATAGTATTCTTAATTAATATATTCTTTTTATGGAACCAAAAATTGTATTTGTATTCTTACATCGGTTTTTCATTATTCAATTCCTTTATTAACAAAGTATTGAAACAACTATTTCAACAACCTAGACCAAGCAAGTCCGTGTCATTTATTGGAGAAAAATATGATCATGTTGAAAATTTTGGCATGCCTTCTGGACATGCTCAAAACATATTTTTTTCGCTTGTTTATTTGTATTTGGTAAAACAAGATACTTATGTATTACTTTTTTCTTTGTTTTTAGCGTGTTTGACTCTTTTTCAAAGAGACAAATATAAAAACCATAGTAAAACACAACTATTTGCTGGAAGTGTAGTAGGAGTATGCGTTGGCTATTTATCTATTTTAACGATCCAATATTTTATAAAAATATAGAAACAATATATATATGTCACAAAGTGATTATTTAAAACATAAAAAAATAGCAAATGAATTAAGTATTGATCATACTACCAATCATCCTGCTGTATTAGATTCTCAAAATTATTTATCTTATCGTTCTTATGCTTTACAGAATGAGATTGTTAATACAAGAACAATATTAAATCGAATCACTCCTTCGGGAAAACAAATGATATTTAATGTTGAAAAAGAAGTAACTAATTGTCCTGTTTTTATTGATTGTTCAAACACGCATTTACGTCCTAATCGTGTTCTAAACTCATCAGGAAATGCAGATGGATGTGTAAATAGGCAATTCAATTCGTTAAATTGGAACGAACGTAAAAATATGAAAACACAAGCTGATATATGTGATGCAGCAAATACGCGCGCTGTAACACGTAGAGTTGATTGTACAAATACTCAAAATCTATAAAAATATCTCTAGTATATATATGCCTAGTTGCAAAAATCTTACATTAACAAAAAAGGGGGGGAAATCACGAAAAATGGGAGGAAAGAAAAGGAGAGTAACCTGTAAAAAGAGCGCAAAAAAAGCAAAGGATAGTGCATGCTGTTTCAAGTGTGGAAAAACAACCAAAATGAAAAATGGTGGGACAGTGATAACATTAAAAAATGGAAGAAAGGCTTTGACCGGACAGTGTGTAAAGTGTGGAACAAAAATGTTTAAATTTATTGCAAGTTAATTTAGCGAAATCATATTGTAAAAATGTTACAACATGATTATTTATTATTTAATTTATACAACGTGTGTTCTAATAAGGCAACATCATCTTCAAGTTCTTCGTTTTCTTGTGAAAGAGTTTTAATAGATTCAACTAAAAATGGAATTAATGCAAAGTAGTTTATGTTTTTTGTTTGAAACCCGTATTTGTTGTTTGTATTACTATTGCTAACTGCTTCTGGTATAATTTGTTCAAGTTCTTGAGCAATTAAACCATATTGAAGTCCTGATTCTGGCTCATGTTTCCAATTATATGATACTCCACGTAATTGTTCAACTTGTTGTAATGGGTCATATAATGTTTCAATATTTGTTTTTAATCTTTCGTCAGAAGTAGCATTATAGAAAGTAGATTGTACACCACCACCAACTGACATTTGATAAGTAGGATCAATATTTGTATTAATACCAATTATTTGTGCTACAACTGTGCTTGCATCTATAATAGGAATAGGTTGCTGTATAAATGAGTTAATGGTATGATCAAGTGTAACAACCCATATACGTCCACCATTACTACTATTAATTCGATGTCCAATAATAGCCATAGTTCCGCGTTCGTTTATGTCCATAGGAGTGTAACCGCCATCTGATACACCTAATTTCCCAAGACCAAGACCAAGACCATCTAAACTATTAGGTGTTTTGTTCCATGTTCCATTTAGAAATTGATAAAAAAATAATCCTCCTTTTTCCGAAGAATATCTATGATTTCCACTTGCAATAAAATCTCCTCTTCCACTAATTTTTACAGTTTCACCAACTTCATTATTTCCAGAAATATCGCTTCCTAATTGGGACCATGAAGTATTACCATAACGTAACATATTTTGTCCACCCATATACCCATGGTTATAACAATACACCGATCCTATATTAAAATCATTCAATACACCAATTTGCAAATCCCCATAGAAAAAATTATAAGAACCGTCATTCATCGTACCTGTAATATATTTTGTAGTCTTTTTATCAAGATCTCCATTATAAACAATAGATTTAGTTGTTATGACCTGAATAGCTCCTCGTTTGGAATCTGCGGAGTCATCACTAACTTCTCCCTGTGGAGTTACGTTGGCTGCTTGATTTCCATAAGCAAATATAGTTCCTTTTTTGTTCATACTTATTGTATTGGTAATAGTGTTATCTCCACCTGCGCTAGGATATCGAGCTTCACCTGCAGCTCCCTCATATTGTCTATCCATATTAATTAATTTTTTTTGAATTCGATTTCCATGTGAAATCCAGAATTTTTTGTTTTGGATTTGATTATATGATTTATCACGATCATTATTAGCGATGATTATGTTATTCATCATAGTTGTTTTATATGTAGAAGCTAATAAACTTCTAAAATAAGTTGAATCTCTATTAGCATACAGCGTTTCTACATCTTGTAATGGTGCTTCATAATCTTGCCAAATACGTAAACTATGAATATCACCAGTAAAATAGCTTCCATGACTAGTTCCACCCATACGTCTTCGTGTTCCTCTAACTCCATATGGTATAGCATTTTTAATTTGTCCTGAATTCTGATATTTTCCATTTACATATAATGTAGCTAATGTACCATTTACAGTCAGAACAACATGCTGACGCGAACCGTATCCTCTAATATTACTACTTGTAACGCTATGATTAGCAAAGAAAGCAGTACCTTCACTACTATCGTTACCAAAGTTTGCTGATATACGCCGATCATTACTAGCTTCGTTAGAGCCATTTATTTGAATTTCTACACTATATCTGTTATCATTATCAATCAAAGATAGAAATCGTTGATAAGTATACATCCAACTGGCTGATTCATAGTAGCTAGCGGTTCTGCTGCTGCTACCTATTCTTTCCCACATTGAAAAATATAATTCAATAGTAAATGTACCACCAAATGAGAATGTGCCTAGACTAACTTCACCAACTACTAGATCAGTAATTCGTGCACCATTCTCTTGAGTAGAGATAACCCCACCAGTAAAAGATGCACCAACAGAATTCCAACTATCATTTACTACACTTGTTTCATCAACTCTAAAATCCCAATTAAATCGTTTAGTTTGAGGAATGGAAAGTAATCGTTGTAATGCTAGGCTTGTTCTTTCAGCATTTTCTAACTTGTTACTATTATTCCATTCATCTTCAGTTACTTGTCTGAATTTATAGTTATTTATTGAGCCGTTGCGGCTATAGAAAGAGGTTTTACTAGTAAAATAACGACTACTGTCTTTTATACTTATTAATTCACCACTTTGATCAAATGTTATAGACTCACCAAAGGTTTGGCCGGCGCCGGTAGATATAAAGAGATCATTTTCTACTCCACTTAAGGTATTTCCAACTTGTGACCAACTAGCATCATAATATCGTAACAGATTCTGTCCTCCCATATATCCATGGTGATAACAATATAGAGATGCATAATCAAAGTTATTTCCTACATACAAAGTAACATCGCCATAATAGAAATTGTAACTAATATCGTTAACTTGTTTTGTATATTTTGCTGAGTCTACACCAAAATAATGTAAATCTCTTGTGGAAACAACTCTTAGTATTTCTTTATATGGCAGCGTACCTGTAGTAGCTGTCCATGAATTTGGGTTATTTGCACTACCATTATAATAATAGTTATTAAGAGTATATTGACTATAGCATCCACCTAATATAATCTTTCCATCATCACTACAACATACACTACTTCCAAATTTTTGCCGTGTTCTTTCTCCATATATGTTTGCACTTCTTTTAATCCAAAATAAATCATTTGCAATATCATTATATTGTTTAACTTGTATAACATCTCTTTCTTTATATAATCCTTTTATTTCACCTTCTGATAATCCATAATCCCAAACACGTGCAGAATATATTCTTCCTTTCCAGGCATGACCAGTATTTCCTGAACCAATATTAAGTCCAAGAGTTCGGTTATGTGTGGCTTTAACACCTGGATCATAATACCTAGAAGAATAAAATAAATTACCATTAATATAATATTTACTTAAAACTTTATAATTATTACTTAGAGTCCCTGGAACAAAATCTGTAATGTAAACAATATGAATATCTTCTTCTGGTTTCCAATTATATGTTATATCTGCATCCCTACTTGTATTTACACCCATTCCTTGAAAAGTTCTACCTGGCCCCGTGGTAGTATTTTCAAATGCAACGCCGAAATTAGTACCTTTAACATACATCTTGACCTCACCATCATAGTTATTACAAAAATTAAAAAATGGACCGTCATGCGCACCGTTTCCAGAAGTAACGGGGGTTCCTTCGCTTATTCTGAAATAATATTCAAAACTATAAGAACCTGTCACACCAGCAAATTGAAGTCGCTCTAATTCTATATGTTTATTAGTTGTATCTACTATTGCGCCTTTTGATGACGAAGTTATATTATTTTTATAAAACGCATGAGCATTATTTACTCTGTCTAAAATAACGCCAGAAGATGGCGTGGTTACTCTAAAATCCCAATCATATTTCGCTTTATGTCTCGGCGACATTTCTACATGTTTTAGTATTTCTTGACTGTTCCATTCTTCTTGTGTAATTTTTCTATAACTATATGAATGAATTGCACCAGTGAATTTTATTTGGTTGTCATAACCAGCTAGACTACCATGATGTAGAGGACATCCTATATTAACAATTGATCCACTAGTATCACTAGCTATAGTTTTTGTATTGTCATACGACCCTGTGCTTGATCCAAAAGCTGCACTCCGTTTTGGATTTAATCCGTCCGTGAATCCACCATTTATTCCATGTGTACCATTTGTTGTAGAATCATAATCTGTCTCTCCAGGATAGCCGTTTTGTAGTATGATATCATTATGAATATTTTGACCCTTTTTTTTCCATATTGATTTATTATGATAATAACGTATCATATTAGAACCATAACTTACAGGATTATTACTATTATAAAAATAGGTTGAAAGGTTATCAAAGTCCGCGTGTATATTGAAACTTATATCACCATAATAAAAATCATAATTAGTACCATTAACTAGTGAAGTGTATTTTTTTGTTTCTAAACCACTATAAAGTACATGTCGATTTGATACAACTTTTACAAACCCACATTCAAGCCCAAACATAGGTTTTAAAGAAGGTTTAAATTTAGAGTAAGGAGAAGAAGCAGAAATGGTAGAACCATCTTTACTAATTTGTACTCCATGACCAAAATTAGCATCTTGTTGACGTGAGTGGTCATCATCTATTCCGTTGAATTCTAATGTTCCTTGATTAAATGTACCTCCATTCGTACCTGGTGTGCTATATGTATAATACCTAACAGTTCCTGTATTAGAATTATCAGAAGATATTAAACTATCATAAGCATTTCCTATAACTAATTTGTAACCTGTAGAATCTATACTATAAAATACATATGGACTGCTACTGCTACCTAAACTTTCAATCGATCCCAAAGATGTCATAAGATTATACGTTCCGCTTGTAAAATCTGTACCGTTGCTCCATTTATAGAAAATAATACTAGCTTTCCAACTTCCATAAGGAGTATTGTTATTTCCAACTGCAATAATAGTACCATCTCCATTCATTTTTACACTTGTACCAAAACGATTAAACGTTCCAGAAAATCCTATAGTGGCAGGATCCGGTCTATTTAGTCCATAAAGCAACGTCCATCGCTCCCATGGATTGCCACTTGGGTTGCTATATCTCCAAACCTCAATTCTTCCGGTGGCGCTAGAAATACCTGGTAATCCTATTACAGCAAGTGTCCCTGTACTATTAATGCCTACATCCATACCTGCTCTTCCATTTTGAGTTGGATTGGAAGCTATTCCGGGATTAAAATAACCTGTTAAACTCCATGAACCACCACTTGACATATCTGCATTACTATAATCAAAAGTATATATCAAACCATTTCCATTAGGTGTATTATTGGTATAATCACCATCTGTTTTAATTCGACCGTTAAATAATGGTTGTGTAACAAAAAGTCTATTTCCAACATCATTTACTCGTACTTGATATCCAAAGTAGGTATTATTTAGACTAAGTACATTTTGACTGGATGGTCCTGAAAGATTTAACGTATTAACATAGTTTGCTATATTTGACCAAGTACCTCCAGGACTCATATCAGAATTTGAATATTTCCAAACTGCAGCTCGACCTTTATAGGTACTATAACGTGGAGCGCCTCCCGCAAGTATATCTCCTTTATTATTTAAAGAAACAGACCAGCCTGTCCATGAAATATTGTTTGCATGAGTAATTAACCCACCTAACTGAACCCAGGATCCTCCAATTAAACGAAAAACTGTAATACCACCAATATTATTAAATAAACGAGGAGTTCCAATTGCTATGATTGTTCCATCTTGATTTAATGAATTAGTGGAAGAAGAAAAATATTCTACACCAACATGACTATCATTTACTCCATGACCAACAGCACTTCCAAATGACGATTCAATAAGTCGATTAACTTTAAACCCTGCAATCGTATTTCCAACGGGTTTAAAAGTAGTGTTTGTTGGAACAAAAGCAATAGGATAATTTTGAGGAATATTCATCGTGTAATAACCATTTGTCATACCATAATATTGCACATAACTTGAATTTCCATTAAATGTATATTTATTACCACCACTATTAACAACATTTAATGTGGAAGAATCATTCATTATTTCTATATTTCCACTTACAGTTGAACTATAGTTTCCACTAATATCTAATTCAAAATTTTGTACGTAGTCTTTACATATCCCAGTAGCTGTTATTGTTTTTCCATCTCCACTTACATTTAATCCTTTTCCAAATTGACGATCGATGAAATGTTGACCTGTTGTAGGGCTACTACGAAAGTTGTAAAAGAATCCAACCGCTAGTTTGGGATCCCAGCTGTTATTATTAGTAGGAGATTGATCTGTACCAGGATTCATATTAGTATGTAATTTATATACATCATTACCACTAATTGCTCGATCGTAAATTCGTAAATATCCAGGCCACACACTCACATGGTTACCAGCACTACTACCAATAACTAATTTACGAGCTACATTAGATACATTTGCTCCCCCAGAAAGAGTTTGAGAAGAACTATAACCACTTGCTGTATGAGGAACACCGTTTTTATATACTTTTGCACCTTCATCGTCAAAAACAAACACAATATGTGTCCAGGTTTGAGCAGTTATTAAATTACTAAAAGGCAAAGACGGATGATATTCTGGTGCGGTAGTTCCTAAAGATGTCGCATTTGACATATGTGCACTCCATTTTTTATTACTTGTGTTGCCGCTGTAGGTTGGTGCTTGATAGGGAGAATCTTGATTTGTCTGTATTTCTGCATATTGAATCGCATTATTTTCAAATCTAAATCCATCATTATTAGTATCCAATATGGTAATAATATCATGAGTAGCCGGTGTTGAATGATAAGTTACGTATAAATACATCTCAATCGAAACTTCGCCACTCATATAAATATCGTAACCTGTTTCAATACTGTGATTACTACTTCCAGTTAAAGGCTGGACACCAAAATACGAACTTGAACTTGTAGATTGTTCTTTATTTATATAATTAATAGTACTTGCTTTTACTCCAGATATTTCGTCAATAGAACTAATTGCTCCCATATTACGGAAATCCCAACTATATTTTAATCCTTCAATTCTGTGTCTATCATACTCATTAATATCATTTCCTAATTTTACATAACAATTAGCAGGTGACAAATATTTGTATACAGAAACTTTTCCAAATTGTGTTTTACTACTACTTCTTCGTGTAGAATTATTATCAGAAAATGGATCAAAATGACTTGATGTAACAGATATAATAGAAGCATCATCACTCATAGATACAGAAGATCCTAATGAATCATACCAATCGCCTGTAATTGTACCAGCAGCAGGAGGTGCCTCGCCAGCGCCATTTGCTGCACGATTATTACCAATATAAGTGATTTCACTAGTTGCATTAACTTCTTTCCATGTTCCACCTGTACTTCCTGGTGTAGTATATTTATAGATAAATACTTTTCCATTTTGACCTCGTCTTGAATGATGCATAGATCCGCTTACTATATGATCAATATCTCCAAGTGGTTGTCCACTTGCTAATGTAAATCCGTCTTTGCTTAAATCCATAGATAAACCAGCTTGTTGACTACCTACTGATGTTCCGCCAACTATATCGTCTCCTAATTGAATCCAAAACTTATGATCGGGTACTTTCGAAATAAGAGAATACGGACGATGTATAAAATATTGTGTAGTAATCGCACTTGTGGCTGGGAATTTTGAGTTATAGTTAACAGCCGTCGCAATAATCGGAACGCCAGGCGCACTTGTGTTGCTTGTTTTATTTCCGGAATCCCACTCTTGTTGAGTAAGTTTTCGATATTGGAATACGCGAATAAGACCATAAGTACTTTTTCCTGAACTAATTGCAATAATATCTCCGGTTCTATTTAAAGATATATGATGTCCAAATATATCTTGTGAAGCACTGCCGTATAAATTTCCACCTATTGGTTTCCATAGTCCTTTTACACATTCATATACGGTGACATTACCAGTATTGGTTGTTTCATAATCGGAGTAAGCTTGCGAAATTGCAATAACGGTTCCATCGCTATTCATCGCTGTAGCAAAACCATAACGAGTATTTTCATGAATTGATTGCAAAGTATTTCCAATATCCATATTATTTCTGAAAGTAAAGTCATTTGATTGCCCATGTGGTATTATGGCGATTGGATGAGATGAAGGCACATTTTTCAGCACATAAGTCCCTCTAGTTAATTTATAATAAGGAACATAAGTGTTATTATTGTTAAGTACGTATTTATTTCCTCCATCATTAATAACATTAACTATAGATTCTTTTGCAAGATTTGGTATAGTTCCACTCACAACAGTTTTATATAATTCATTATATTTGAATACTTTTACAATTCCTCCTCCATACGTACCACTAGTAGATAAAGGCGGCGTCCAACTGGACGATTCGTTAATATTGATACGATCCACTTCTCTTGCATCTGGTATGCCATATGCTATTTGCAAACCATCATCACTAATAGCTGTAACATTAAGTCCGACAGAAGAGCTATTATACAGATCATAAATATCTTCACCTATTTGGTTCCAACTTGGATCATAATACCGCAACATATCTTTTCCGCCCATATAACCGTGATTATAACAGTATAAAGAACATTTTTCAAAACTTCTATGTACTTCGATTTGGAGGTTGCCTGAATAAAAGTTATAACTAACATCATTTACACTTTTAATTAGAGTAGAACCATTATCATTTCCATTACTAATTTCCACAGCAGCTGTACTTAAAATAGTAAGTTGTCCTCTAGTACCACTGTAATTAGGTTTACCAACCATTAATAGACTACCGTTTGCGTTTAATGATACACGTGCACCAAAATTTGTTTCTGCTGTAGTTCTTTCAAATATGGTATTTCCGAGTTGTACCCAATAGTATTTATTTTCTATATAAGTATGCGATGGATCAACAATTACAGGAATGCCAGTTTGTGATATAAAATTATCTTTATTACCAAAAGTCCATTCATTTGCAGTAAGAGTTCTATATTTAAATGCTTTTACTGCTCCTCTATCAGAATTATTTGAATCATGATTATCGTGCGCGAATTCCCCAAAAGTAATAATGGTGCCATCTCTACTAATATCAAGACTTTCACCTATGTTCTCATGAGCCATCCCAGCATGACTATGAAAATATTCTCCATATATTGTTCCACCCATTTGTTCCCATGTTTGAGTAAAATATCGTAACATATTTTGACCACCCATATATCCATGATAATAACAATAAATGGAAGCATAATCAAAATCATTCATCACTTCTAAACAGATATCCCCGTAATAAAAATTATAACTTACATCGTTTACTTGTTTTACCAATTTTTTACCTGAATCACCGGAATATGTAAAGTAACGCGTACTATACACTTTTGCTAGGCCATTTGTAATTCTTGATCCGCTGCTGTAAACATCATAGGTTCCACTTGTTAACAAAAGGATGGTTCCATCATCATTCAAGTGTGTTCCTCTTCCAAGTTCAGGTCCGTTTGTAGCTCCATTGTTATATATGCTATTTCCAATTATTTTTGTATGTTCTGACCATGTACCGGTCATGCTAGATGGATCACTATATTTATATATACGTGCTCCACCTGGTCGTTTAGATGTATCAGGATACAGACCGAGATTTAAATCTGCAGCAAGTGTTTCGGTTCGAGCACTTATAGCAATAGTATACCCAGAAGCATCAAGTGAAACATTATTACCAAAGAATATACTACCTGGTCCAGTAATATTTGCTCCACCTAATAATTGATAACTTGCGTCAGTTTTTACATGATGATCACTAACGTGATATATACGGCCAAGTCCTGAATTCGTTCCTGCTCCTCCGTCGTACAAAGGTGTACTAATAGCAACTGTATTACCACTACTATCTATAGATACATCCCAACCAAATTCTTCATCGGCTATCGATCCATCGATTTGTTTATTTAATATCCATGTAGTCCCATTCCATTCATAAATACGGACAGTTCCTGTTTCTGAATTAGCTTCTGAGCTATATTTTCGTGCAGCAATAGCAACTATAGTACCATCACTATTAATAGATACAGTACCAGATCTTTCTCCAGCTGTCAATCCATTAATTTGACTTCCTTTTAATACCCATGCAGTTCCGTTCCATTCATAAATACGCGTTGTTCCTGAATCCGTTCCTGCTCCTCCATCAAAATATGGTGCACCAATAGCAACTATGGTACCATCACTATTAAGAGAAACTGAACCTCCAGATTTTTCCCCAACTGTCAGTCCGTTGATTTGACTACCCTTTAACTGCCATGCACTTCCAGACCATTCATAAATAAGTACTGTTCCTGAATCGGTTCCTACTCCTCCATCAAAACCCGTTGCACCAATAGCAACTATAGTACCATCATTATTCATAGATTTAACCCTAGAAGAATCACTAGCTGCCATTCCGGCGATATGACTGCCTTTTATTGCCCATGCACTTCCGTTCCATTCATAAATTTGGGTTCTTCCTGAATTGCTGCTATATTGGGCTGAACCAACAGCAAGTATAGTACCGCTACTATTTAAATGTACACTACTACCAAACATTTCTTGACTGGAATTTCCATAGAGATGACTGCCTTTTAATGACCATCCACTTCCATTCCATTGATAAACACTAGCCTTTCCTACATTACCACCACCATAAATTCGTGAACCAATAGCAACAACAGTACCATCACCATTTATAGCTCCATCAAATCCAAACCCTTCACTATTACCTCCAGTTATCTCGCTGCCTTTTAATGACCATGCAGTTCCACTCCACTCATAAATACGGGCTCTTCCGGACCCTGAATCTCCAGTAATAAGTACTACTGTACCATCACTATTTATAGATATGCTATATCCAAAAAGCTGGTTAGCAGAAGGTCCAGTAATCGTACTGCCTTTTAATGTGTAACCGTTGGCATTAGTGAAAAGATTAGTGATATCATTAATTTTCCAAACTTTTGCATAGCTAAACTCTTTAGAACCCGCTGAAATAATAGTGCCATCGTGATTCATAGAAATACCGCTTTCTCCAGCATCGTTGGTAATTCCCATATGGTGATTATCACCATCCCCATTCATTTGATCGCCACCACCATATTCGATCCAATCTGTTCCAGTCCAAGCAAACGTTTGAATTGCTCCCTCGCTACTAAAGTCAACCACTTTTCCAACTGGCTTTAATGATGCGACTGCTATTATTGTTCCAGCACGGTTAATTTTTACATCCCAGCCAAAGTAGTTATTCGTTTCAGGTATTCCGTATTGATCTATATTACGTGATGTGCCTGATGAAAATATATGATTGGCACCTTTTTGATTCCAATTTCCACCCACAGAACCAGGAAGTGAATATTCATAGACTCGTACTCTTCCTGAATTGCTGTTAGTAGCATCGAAGTATCTCTCTCCAATTACAATTATATTTCCAGCTCCATTCAATTGTATACTGTATCCATAGGTGCTGTTTGTTGAATCTCCATATAATTCAGAACCATATGTCGAATTCATCGTAGTAAGTTCACTCCATGCGCCAACTGCAGTACCATCTAAGCCAGGAACAAAGAATTGAAAAATCCTTACATATCCTCTAGATGAGGACCAAGAGCCATAACCCATCGCAATTATAGTACCATCATCATTTAATGAAATTGAATGACGTCCTAGATATGCGTTAGTCGCGTGTCCTTGTAAAACTTGTCCACGCTGTGTCCAAGTTCCGCGAATATATTCAAGTACACGTACATATCCAAGATTATTGGTTCCATTATGTTGTACGGCAATAACACTTCCGTCTTTATTCATCGCCGATACAAAATTTTGAACTCCATAACTCGTATTGTAAATATCTTGTCCGATTTGGCGATAATTAGCATTTACTGGCGCAAGTGTAGTTTTTGAATTGATAATTGCCATGGGGTGACTTTGTGGAATATTTTTAAAAATATATTTACCTCTACTTATTCCATAATATTGATTATACGAGGTATTTTCATTAAACGTATATTTATTACCACCGCTACTAATTACATTTACTTCAGAGTTTGCGTTTAATATTTCAATACTTGTTCCTGTAGAAGAGGAATATGTATTTGTTAATTCGTATATTTTAATTTTACCATGATTTGAAGGACCAAAATCATCATTCGTTCGTTCAGCTACTATAATTCTGTTACCATCACTATTTAATTTTGAACGATATCCATCATTATTTGTTGCTGTTATGTTTGTTCCAATTATAAAATTACCTAATCGTTTCCAACTTGGTGGACCAAAATTAATAGAATGTTCATCTTCATCACCAACTGTTTTGGAAGATTCATATTTATATACAGTAACAAAGCCTGCATCTGTTCCTTTATATTTTGAACAGCCAGCTGCAATAATATTTCCTTTATGATTAATTGAGGGTGTTTGACCCAACCTATCTCCTATAAAAGAAGCAGTTCCAGATGCATATTGTAAACTACCATAGTTTCCAATTATTGTATTTCCATAAAGTTGCCATGGATTATATATATTTGAACCTCCTGTGTAGACCCATACTTTTCCACTGTCAGTACCATTTTCATCAAAATGATAACTACTAAATACTACGGTATTTCCCGTTTTATTCAAACTAACTCCTGAATATCCTGTATAAACTGTGTCGACACTATGAATTTGCGGATCATATGAATCAAATAATAGTTGTCTTGTTCCTCCACCAAAGTCTGTTGTAGTATTTGTTAAAGAATACACTTGTACTCTGCCTCGGTTATTACCGGCCCAAGGAATTGATACTGCATAAATATTTCCCTCTCCATTAATTGATACTTGATAACCACCTTGATCATTTTGATTCCAATAAACTTCACTAGCAGTATTGCGTCGCCATATACCATTTATTTTTTTTATTAAAAATACAATACCTCTATTCATGTTGCTGCCGGAATTGTTTGGATGATCAGAACTCCACCCACCAATAACTGCAACATCTCCTGTATCATTAAATTCAAATGCGGTTCCAAATTTCGCAAGATTATATCGTGTATGATCAAGGACATTACCAATATCGTCTTGATTTCTTAAATATCCGATTACTTTCCAATCAGTAAAAAATGAAGGTTCATCATCTATAATTGCCATTGGGTGTGACGAAGAAACATTATTTAAATAATAAACTCCTTTGGATACACCATAATTTTCTATAAAATTTGTAGTATTATTATTTAATGTCCATTTATTACCGTTACTACTAATAACATTAACATTTGTTCTTTCATTTAATATTTGATAGGAATTACTTAGGTCTGTTGCAAAATTATCGTCGTATTTATATGTTTTTATAGTTTGCATTAAGTATGGATCATCAATATCATATGGAATACCACCTCCACGAATAACATATTGTCCATTTTTACTCATCGTCGAACTATATGAATTTGAAGCGCTAACTCGTCCATGATCATAAGCATTCCGACCAAATACTTTTCTGCCATTATCGCGTGAAATTCTACCTATAACTGACCAATATGAAGATCCATAATGAATACTAGGTGCTGTTACAAGTCCATTTGATCCTGATGTAGAAGTAATAAAGTTGTCGTTTGGTTTTGTAGGATCATATTTCCAAATTACTACTTCGTTCGCATTATTAAAACAAGATACTTTTTCACCGCTACCATCTATTTGCGTTACACGTTTGGCCAATTTTCTACTCGTATTTGACGGATCGTCGCGGATTCCTGAACTTCCATCAATAGATGCCCAAGTGTTACTTGAAGAATTATATTTATAAACTAGTAGTCTTCCATAGTTGCTATTATATCCATATTCAGTAGCTACAAAAATATCTCCTTTATTATTTACATCTAGATATGCACCATAATAACCATTATTAGTTGCGCCGTCTATATATCCTTGACCCATGTAGGCCCAGCTATCTGGTTTTTGAATACGTCCACTTAATTGTTCAAAACCATCTGTTGGTTGTAATTTATACATTTTTACTTGTCCTTGTTTTGTTACCCCTCCTGAGTTAGACATATAACAACCTACAATTAAAACAGTTCCATCTTCATTAAGTGCACATGCACCTGCTCCATCATCCGCCGTATCACCAGTTATTAATCCTCCAATTTGATTATAAGTAACATTTGAAGGATCAGGTGTAATAATTGCCATAGGATGTCCAGAAGGAATATTAGTGATTTTATAATTTTGTTTACCTAACCCATAGTAATTCTGATAACTAGAGTTTCCATTAAATATATATTTATTTGAGCCTGATTCATTAACAACATAAGCTGCACCTTCAGATTTTAATTGTTCAATTGTCGTATTTAATGGTGTTGTGTAAGACAAATCTACTTGATATGCTTTTACTTTTCCGGAATACTGATATGTACCTACAGCAACAATATTTCCTTCGTTATTCATGTCGATTGCATAACCTAATTGTTCATTTGGTAATGTTCCTGTAATATCTGTTGCAATACGATTCCAACCAACTGGACCAAACGAATTTGATGACAAATCTGTATTTGCTGTTGTTTTTGTTGCATCATATTCATATATTCTTACTATACCGGTTTGATTTGCATTTCTATTTGACAAAATATATAAATTAGCGGTTTCTGTAGATGATAGTGCATGTCCATATATACGAAGGTCACCTATATTTCCTTGATAACCACGTGCAAAATCACGAGCTTGTGCTACGGTAAAGTCATAAGATACAGGAAAATTAGCTGTTCCTTGTACAGTACCTCTACTAACGCCATCTATATATACAGTAGCCAAAAAAGTGTTTGTAATAGTAGCTGTATAATGATACCAAGTATTATTTGATAATCCTGTCACAGATACACTATTCCATGTATTAGGAAGAGCAAAATAACTATTTTGGGTTCCATTATTATAATCTAAATTAAAAGCCATTCCTGCACTTCCACTATTTGCCCCGTTTCCATATCCTAACATAGTGTATGCTCCACCACCAGTAGTACGAAACCAAAATGAAATTGTTATAGGAGCTCTAGGATAGTAAACAGGATTAGTTATCGTAATTCGACCGTACTTATTATTATTAGCAGCAGTACCAGTTGCATAATAATTTACCGGATCATTTTCACTATTCGAAGTAGAAAAAGTTAAGCCGCTCTGCATACTTTGCATATCATTCCCGTAACCTGAACTGTCTTCATTTCCATCACTAGGATTAAATTTATACCATGCTAACAATCCATTTTGAATAACATTCGAAAAATAAACAGACGAAGGATCGGTAAAGGTTCCTATTCCTCTTTCTGCTCCAATACATACTTTTGTTCCTGATGAATTTAATTTTACACTATATCCAAATAAACTATTTATGGTACCTTGAATGCTGCCTCCTACTTGTGTCCAAACGTTGTTGGTAAGAGTATATATATTTACAAAATTTGACGTAGTTGAATTATATAATCCTGGTGCACCTACAGCTAATATCTTACCATCATCACTTAATGATAATGAACTTCCAAATTTTGAATTGGTTTGTCCTAAAATAATCCTAGTATTAGCATTTGAAGTACCGTTTGTGCCGTAATATTCCCATGTAGATGTGATTGTATTATAAATATATACATATACACCTCCGGTATTAGAACTTTCACTCGGTAATCCTACAGCAACTACCGTTCCATCTTCACTTATTGCTAATGCTTGATTAGATACACTTAAAGACCAATCATTAGTTCCATCTTTTATTAAAGAATATTGAGTTCCTATTTTTTTATAAACATACACTTTTCCACTACCTGCAGAAACAATATAATTTCCATCTTTAGTCATCGCAACAGATGAACCATAATACGCATTACTACCTCGTCCTAAAAATTGATCACCACTTGATGTTGACCCGGGCTGGAAAAAAGTAGCGTTGTTTGCATTTACACCAAGCAAAGCACTTGATCCGCTGGTACTTGTAAATGTAATAGAAGAAATATCAGTAGTATTCATAAGAGAATTCACATTACTACTTATTTTTCCATCAATAAAAACGTTATTATTTACTTGTATATCTTTATTTAATGATAAATCTTTTTCAAAATTACCATTAAATGATGATAAACTTCCTATTTCTGCATGTTGATCTGAAAATAAACGTTGATTTAAAGAAACATCTTGCTGTACATCTATGTTTTTATGAACATATAGATTTGATCCCATAGAAACATCGCCGGTTCCTAATATTTCCATTCGTGCAATATTGTTTGTAACAAATATAATATTTTGACCAGCTTGTGTTATTGTCGTATCTTTATCTTCATCGCCGCCTGCACCTTCAATAAGAACCCAATTGGATCCATTATAAGTTTCAAATTTATTTGTAGTTGTGTTATATCTCATATACCCCTTTTCTGAATCTGCTGGTCGTTGTGCTTGTGTTCCAAGAGGCAATCCAAATGAACTTGTTTTATCAATTTGTAATGAAACTAATGGGTTGTGTGTTCCGATACCTAATTTAGATGCTACATACACATTTTTATTTAATGATGCGTCTTGATTAACAAATAGACGATTGTTAATAGAAACATCTTCGATTGCATTTAATGATCCTTTTATTTCTACATTGCTATTATCAATATAAAGTGTATTATTGTATGATCCTGCAGATTGAGTTACAAATAAATTTCTATTAATAGAAACATCATTTATAATTGTAGAACCTTTTACTAGAAGATTATTATTTAATGAAATATCATTATCTACAAATAATCGATCATTTAATGATATATCTATATTGGTACCAGTTTTAGTAAATGTAGTTTTATCTCCTATAAATAGTAACTTTTTAAAGTCAATAGTAGATCCTAAAAATAATCGTTCATTAAGAGATAAATCTTTTTCAAACGTGCTTGTACCTTGTAGTGTTAACGATTCATTTATAGTTATATTTTTACTTGCATCTATTTTCATTCTTTCCACGTTGTTTGTAAAAAAATCTAAGGTATTATTGCTTGCTCCAGAAGATGTTTCAGCACGAATAAATGTATTTTTATCTAAATCTGTAACCCCTTCTATTGGTTTCCATATTAAATCAGAACCATATACTTCAAATTGTTGTATTGTTGTGTTAAAACGAATATATCCTTTTTCATTATTTGAACTTGCTGCAGGCCGCTGTACTGTGGTTCCTTTAGGTAATTGTATTGCATCTGTTTTATTTATTGATAGTGGTAAAGTTTTATTTTCTATATTTATGCTAACACTATTATTTACGTAAGCGTTTTTATTAATTTGTGCGTTATTTTCTACAAAAAATCTATTATTTAAGCTGACATCTTGATTACTAATAAATTTTTCTTTTATATATACTTCATTATTTAATGAAACATCTCTAAGAACAAATAATCTAGATTTCATCGTTACATCGCTATCAAATATACTTCCGTCTTTTACAAATAAATGTTTCTTAAAATCTGCGTCATTTCCTATATATAAACGGTTGTTTAATGATACATCTTTTATAAATTGAGATGCCCCTTCTACAAAAAGTCGATTGTTAAAAGAAACATCGTCTTTTACAAATAATCGATGATTCAACGAAACATCTTTTCTAAAAATAGAGTTTTCATTTACAATAAGTTTCTTGTTAAAAGAAATATCATCGCGGACAAATATTCTGCCATTCAAGGATAAATCTTCTTGAATGCTTAAAAATTTATAGTTGGTAGAAGTAGTTGTAAAAATATCTGTATTTTGAAATTGTTCTACTATTAAATTTCCACCAATAAACATGTCATTACTTACAGTTAATACCCCTCCAAATGAAACGTCGCCATTCAAAATACTATTTTTTCCTACAAATAGATTATTGTTGAAAGATACATCATTTTCTACAAATAAACGACTGTTCATAGATACATCTTCAACAAATATAGAGTCTTTCAATACAAACATACGGTTATTGAGTGAAACATCGTTATTTACGAAAAGTGTGTTATTTATGGATAGATCTTTCATAAAAATAGATTTTCCAAAAGCCGTAAGATCTTTATTTAATGATGCGTCGTTAGTGACACGTAATTTACCTGATAAATCAAATATATTTGTTCCAATATGTAAGCTTTGATTGAAAGATCCATCATTACTTACAAATAAACGATTATTTAAAGATACGTCTTTATGTACAATCAGCCCTGTTTTAATTCTTTGATTTTGATTATTTGAAAAATTTATATCTGAATCACGTACTAAAATATTGCTTATATCAAATTGCTCTACGACCATATTAAAACTTCCATCGTTATTTGCTTCTGGAATCTTTGTTAAACTAATGATACCTCTATCTATGCTATATATACCCAGGGTTGGATTAACATTTGATGAATCACTCAAAACCATATTACTAGCGTCAATTTTAAAAATATTTTGTGGAAAGTTTCTTGACGCAGATGGAGCACGGAACAAATATCCGGTTCTATCTTTGGAAGATTCAATAAAACCAGCAGCCGGGTCTCCATCACATTTAATCTGAATACCACAGTTGCCTCCTGTATTAGGTAAATGACCATCTGCAGCATTAAAAGAAATATGTTTGGAGTTTACTTGTAAATCTTGTTGTGTTTTAAATATAATTGCACTTCCATCTAAAATTACATTATCTGATCCACCTCCCAAGAAAATTGCATTCGTTTTTTGACCAGCTCCACCTATAAACGGTTGATGGTTTCCAATATTAAAAATATATGCAGGTTGTTCGTTGGCAAGAGTTGGTGTATTTGCGCCAAAGTTAATTACTTGATAATTTCCAGGTAATGTTCTTACACCTTTATTGGCATCACCAATATTTGTGAAAATGTCTTCCGGATTATTACTAAATCCAAAACTAGTGAATGTTGTATTTTTTCCAATATTTAAATCACCAGATATGTCTGTCGCGTCTAACGGTTTATAATTGAATTCATTTGCAAAGGTAGTACCTTCTACGCGTAAATCTCCTGTTAATATCATATTTCCAGATACTTCCAAAATATTATTGTTTTTCTCGTTAAAAAGTCTTGGAACAAACATGTTTAACATCGAGCTAGAACCAAGATTAACATTACTATATGTTGATGTGGCAGACGCTACGATTACAGTATTTAAATCTGACATGTGTACACCGGTTAATTGATTGGAAATATCTATTAATCTATTTTCACTACCATTCACAAGGCCAGGAGAAAACCTTTGCCACGAATTTACATCGGGCCAATTTCGCGAATATAGAAAAGTTCCTTTGTTTCCGACTGCAATAGCGTTGCTTGTATCTAATATGAATGATTGGTTTAAGCTTACATCACCGATGTTATTAATCATGTTGATTGATACGTCTGTCCAGTTTGTGCCATCTGTAGATACAGAAAGTAGATTGTTTCCTACTGCAAGGATAGAGGTATCATTAAAAGAACGTATATTATTGTATTGTAATTGGTTGATACCGGGTCCCACACCAGAGGAACTTGCTGTACGGTGATATGTTGTATTTGCTGATGGAAAGGTCACAATATTAGCACTTACATCTAGTTTTTCAATTCCTGTATTTCCAACAACATACAAATGATTTCCACTTACATCCATGGATGTAATGTTTTCTATGGATTGACCATCTGTATCAAATTCAATTGCATGCTGCAAAATATCACTTTGTCCGTTTAATGATGCATCTATGTGGCTTTGAGAAATATCAAACATACGAATTTTGCTTTTATTGTTTGCTCCTTGAAATGCATTATAAAAACGATAAATAGGGCTTCCATCAATAGTGACTTTATGACCAGCTAATGCAGTTGATACAACAGTTTCGTAGCTAGATCCATAGCCTAATCTGTACCAGTCTGCAGCTCCATTATTTGTATAATAAAATGCAGAATTATTTCCAGAAATTAATCCATAACTATTATCAATCATAAAACATTCTGTAAACGTATTGGATGTATTATTTAATGTGTCTTCATCTGTTTCACTCGAGTGTTCTTTTTCATACACATTAGATGAATTCCAATTTTGTCCGCCATCTGTTGAATATAAAACAAATTGATGATAAGAGCCGTCTACAATAGAACTTGGAGAACCGACCGCAATACCAACATTTGTGTGACTACGTGAAAAGTGCATGTTTTTTATTTCAAAATTGGTATCAACAATTGGATTAATTTCACCATTCGCAATACGAATAGGACCATTAATATTCATAATGTATTCATCTAGCTTTGGTTGATATGTGTTTATTCCTACCGTGGATAAAAATCGAGAAGGATCATTACTTGACACAATAAGCTGACTTGGCATAAAACCATTACACAAGTCTGTTGTACCAATAAAATTCATAGATCTATTTGTATCAAAAGGATAAACTCCGCCTATCATTTCTAATCCTTTACCGGTATTAGGTGTAACTAATCGAACACTTGTTGTAGCACTTGGGTCGATTGCAATACTTGTAATCGAGGTTCCTGTTTGCACTTGACTTAAATCATATACATTTGGTAAAAACTGAATATTTGAATTATCATAAACAGTAAGAGTTTCATCATACAGCTTGGTAGACGACAAATCACGAACAAATGGAGTAAAATTTGCAGCAGAATTTAAAATAAATTCTGCAGAATTTAAATTTACAGTTCCTTTATTTGTTGCATTTATACTTATAAATCCAGATGACGCATTCAATATAATATTTCCTGATGCATTTAACACAGCAGATTGGTTGTTTAAGCTAAAAATATTTTTTTCTTGTGAAGTATTCAATATAAAATCTCCCGAAGTTCCTATATGAAGCATACTCGTTGATGTATCTAATATAAAAAATCCACTTGATGTATCTAATATAAAACTATCTGAAGTATCTAACATTATATTATTAATTGATTGTAATCGTGTATTGCTGGAATCTATTGAAAAAAGTCCACCTGAATTTGTAAACAATACACTTTGTGCATTTTTCTCAATCACATCTGTTGTTTGTAACGTTAAAAATCCTCCAGATGCATACTGAATAGAGGCATTTGATTCATTTGCTATATTTGTTGAAACATCATTGAAAATAAAAATATTAGAATTTGCATCACTTGCGTCAAAAACGATTCCTCGTTGATTTTTATTTTGTGAAAGAATATTTCTTATATAATTGTTGCTTGATTCAAAAATTAATACATCTGATGTGTTTTCCAAATGAGACGAAATATGAAATACCGATTCTGGATTTGTTATGTTAACACCTATATTAGAATTATTTCCTTTAATAAATGCATGACTTGTATCGAATGGACGTATTAGACTTAAATCAACGGTTGAAATATCACTAGTTCTATCTGTTGTAAAAAAATACATTCTATTATTCAAATATTTATCACGGTTTACAAATACATCTACAATAGTGGATATGCTATTTTGTACGATAATATTATTACCCGAATAGATATTATTTTGAGCTATAAAATCTACAGTTACTTCCAAGCTACCATCGAAAAATTGTTGATTGGATCTTTCTGCTCTGTTAATGAAGGTGTTAGTAATAACCCGTTCTACATTTAAAACATTAAAACTATTGACTTGATCTATTCCTCCATATTGTTTCCATGAATTGTTAGACATAATAAGTATAATATATATAATTATTATCTATTAAAAAAATTATACGCTTTTTTTTCATTACTAAATATTAGTAATTAAAGTTCTACTGATTATATTTGCATTTTTTTCTTCATATTTTCACATCTCTTTTTTAATGATTTATTTGTTTTTGAGAGTGTCTTGATTGATTCCACCAAATATGGAAAAACTCCATTATAATTTACTGATTTCTGTTTTTCCTCATCATTTTGCGTATAAACTATTTCTGGTAAAACATCTTCAACCTCTTGTGCAATAAGACCAAATTTTTCATAATTATTATCTTGAAAATTATAGGATACTCCTCGTAAATTTTCAATAATATATAACTCATTAGAAATAGTCGTTATATTTTCTTTCAGTCTTGAATCAGAACTTGCATAATAGGAAGTTGCTTGCATGCCTCCACTTATATTTAAATAATAAACATTATTAGGAGTTGAATTCACCGCTATTCTTGATACTTTTAATTGTCCACTCACATCAATAATATTATTTCCTGAAATTAAATTGCTGGATATTGTATTGTTTTTAACAAATAACCGATTTTTGATTGTTGCAGAGTCTTGTATAATAACGTTATCTTTGATATTTATATTAAAATTACTTGAAATATCATTATGAATAAATAATCGATTATTTAATGAAATATCTTGTGTTATAATTGCATTTTTTCCTATTACTAAATTCTCGTTCATGGAAACATCACCAGAATTCATTATGCGAACTTTCTCCTCATTAGCTAAATACATATAGATTTCATCTTCATCACTACCTGTAGTTTTTTCAAATAATATAAATGTATCATTATCATCATCATTAAATCCATCTGATCCTCCTATTGGACCCCATGATGTTCCATACCCTTCAAATAAATTATCTGTTGTATTAAAACGAATAAAACCAGGGCGTGTTATTTGTGGTCTTTCAGCTGTTGTTCCTGAAGGGAATTTTAATGCAGTAGTCAACGATTCACCATTAGAATCTTTAATATCAAAAGATCCAATAGCTGGTAATATTGGAACAGGAACCAATAACTGTTTGCTTTCATAAATGCGTGTTGTTCCTGAATTTGTTCCTACTCCTCCATGAAAAGATTGTGCACTAATAGCAACTACACTACCACTACTACTAAGAGATACTGACCATCCAGATAGTTCTCCAGGCGTCAAACCGTTGATTTGTTTTTTAAGTGTCCATGCTGTTCCACTCCATTCATAAATACGGACTGTTCCTGCATTAGCGAAAGCTTCATCGTTGCTGTCTGCACCGATAGCAACTATAGTACCATCACTATTAAGAGATACACGACGTCCAGAATTTTCTTGAGCTGTCAATCCGTTGATTTGACTGCCTTTTAAAACCCATGCAGTTCCATTCCATTCATAAATACGCGTTGTTCCCGAATTCGTTCCTTCTCCTCCATCAAAACTAGATGCACTAATAGCAACAACAGTACCATCACTATTAATAGATACAGAATATCCAGATCCTTCTACAACTGTCAATCCGTCGATTTGACTGCCTTTTAACACCCATGCAGTTCCAGACCATTCATAAATACGAGTTGTCCCTGAATTCACTCCTGCTCCTCCATCAAATCCCGGTGCACCAATAGCAACTACAGTACCATCACTATTAATAGATACTGAAGTTCCAAAACTTTCAGTAGGTGTCAACCCGTTGATTTGACTACCTTTTAAAACCCATGCAGTTCCCGACCATTCATAAATACGGGTTTTTCCTGGACTTATGTTATTTCCACCAATAGCAACTATAGTACCAGCACTATTAAGAGATACAGAAACTCCAGTATTTTCTCCAGCTGTCAAACCGTTGATTTGACTGCCTTTTAAAACCCATGCAGTTCCAGACCATTCATAAATACGGGTTGTTCCCGCGTAGTTGAATCCTTGACTATTATGATATGCACCTATGGCAACTATAGTACCAGCACTATTAATAGAAACTGAATATCCAGAAAATTCCGCAGCTACTAATCCGTTGATTTGATTACCTTTTAAAGCCCATGCAGATCCATTCCATTCATAAATACGGGTTGTTCCGGAATCTGTTCCTACTCCTCCATCAAAAAGATGTGTGCCAATAGCAACTACAGTACCATCACTATTAATAGAAACTGAATGTCCAGATTGTTCTCCGGATGTTGATCCGTTGATTTGACTACCTTTTAATTCATAATCTTGTGAAACAGGTTGGTTATCTTTGGGTTGAAGAATAAAACTTCCATCAATAACTACATTTTTATTAAAATAAGCGTCTTCGTGTAAAACTAATTTTTTATTCAAGGAAACATCGTTATTAAATATTACTTTTGGATGAATATGTAAACTATTCCTATTTATGGAAAATTGAGAACCAAAAGATACATCATTTTGTACATTTATTGTTTGATTTATAGAAAGATCTTTTCCAAAAATAGCTAACACTTCGACATTTAATTTATTATTGAAAGATACATCAGATGTATTTCCATTTACAAATAAACGACTATTCATACTTACATCTTTGTGAAAGATTGTGTTCTGATTATTAATGAATTCTTTATTAAAAGATACATCATTTAAAACAATCAAATGCCCATTCAACGATACATCTTGTTTAAATATAGCATTATCTACAACATTCAAGTTATGATTCATAGTTACATTTCCTGTATTACTAATATTCATACGTTCTTGATTATTTGTAAAAAAATCTAATGAATTGTTGTTTGCTCCTTCTGAAGTTTCTGCACGGATAAAAGTATCTTTATTTGTATCAATCAAATTAGTAATAGCAAAAAGTTTATTATTATTATAACCTTCTAATTGATCATTTGTAAGATTATATCGAATAAATCCAGTTTCATTTGCTGAATTCATAGTAGGTGCTTCTGCTATTGTTCCTTGAGGCAATTTTATTGCACTTGTACTATTTACTTCTAGTGATACTTTTGGTGTTGATGTTAAAATACCCAAACTAGAATCTATAAATACATTTTTGTTAAAAGATACATCATCGTTTATATAAACACTACCATTAACCGAAAGATCTTGCATAATAATAGTATTTTCGTTTACATATAAATTTTTATTAAAAGAAACGTCTTCATCAACAAACAAACGCATATTTGTAGAAACATCATTTGTAAGAACAGCATTTTTTCTGATAAATATACGGCTGTTGAAAGAAACATCATCATTTACTATTAATTTCTCATTTATAGAAACATCTCCCACCATAATTGTATTATCATGAGTAGTCATAATATTTAAAAAAGATGCATCATTTGCAATAAATAAACGATTATTCAAACTTGCATCAGTATTAAATATACTATTTTCATCTACATATAACCTTCCTTTTATAGTAGCATCATCTCTTACAAATAATCTACCATTTATAGACATATCTTCTAATACAGTTAAAAATAAATAATTTGAGTGCGTTGTTTGAACAACTGATGTACTTTGATTTTGATTTATTGAAAAGTTTCCTTTGACTAATACATCTTTTTCAACAAATAATCGTGAATTAATAGATACATCATTCAATATAGACGTGTTTTCTTTTACGAATAATTGTGAATTAAGTGATACATCGTTATCTATAAATAAACGATTGTTAATAGAAACGTCTTTTACAATATTTAACTCTTTTCCAACAAATAAATTTGAATTAAAAGATGTATCCTGAAGAACAAACAATCGATTGTTGAAAGATGCATCTCCAAAAACAGTATCGTTTTGTACATCTAGATTTGACTGAAACGACGCATCTTCGGTTACAAATAAATGTGCATCAATATCTACTTTATTTGTTCCAATAAACATACTTGTATTGAATGATGCATCTTTTCCAACAAACAAATTATAATTACTTGAAACATCATTATCAACAACAATTCCTGTACTGATTGCTTGCATGTTATTATTTGATTGGCTAGAATCTCGTATTAAAATATTACTCACATCGAATGGTTCTACAGTAAGATTAAAACTACCGTCGCCAACATTTGGTAACCTCTTTAATACAACTATACCTCTATCAACACCATGAATTCCGAGAAGAGGATTAATGTTTGTGTTTGTTGGAAGAACCATACTACTTGAATCAATTTTTAAAACATTTCTATTTGTTTCCTTTGTTCCAAAAGGAACTTGAAAAACATAACCAGTTCTATCTTGAGATGATTCGATAAATCCCGACCTCATAACTCCGTCTGAATTTACGTTGATTCCATTAGCCAAGCCAACGCCTGGATTTTCTCCATCGGTAAAATTGAATGTTAAATGTTTGTTAAAATTGAGCTCGGATTCTGTTTTAAATTCAACCCCTCCACCATCAATCGTAATTACATCATTTCCACCTCCTATATGGATAATATTGGGTAAAAATTGACTTGCGAATGTGTTTTCATAATAATTTCCAAAATTAATTATGTTTGGAGGTACATTATTAGCAGCCTTGGAATCATTTGCGCCTATATTTATTACATGATATTGACTTTTTAATGTTCGAGAACCTTTTGCACTATCACCAACATTCACAAAAATATTTTCTGCTTCATCACTATCGCCAATATCAATAAAAACGGTATCGCGACCTATTGTCATAGAACCCGACAGATCTTTGGATGCATCTAAGCTGCTTGCCAAAATATCACTATCTGATTGAAAAATGTCCAAATTACCAGTTATATTCATGTTTCCTGATAATTCTAAAATAATATTGTTTTTTTGATCAAATAAATTAGGTAAAAATGTATATTGTATTCTACCAC
>Ga0228620_1000065_pt1 | contig 74880 bp, 47 predicted proteins | sample 23DmetaG_FD_186030 | JGI IMG/M metagenome (GOLD analysis project Ga0228620, IMG submission 186030) | Seawater microbial communities from Monterey Bay, California, United States - 23D | ecosystem: Environmental > Aquatic > Marine > Coastal | place: USA: California | collected 2016-10-06 | reverse complement strand
TTTTTGATGTAGGTTTCAATTGAGCTATGCAGCCGTTTTTGGAATAGTTTGGATGATGCCCCGTTGGCAACATCTTTTTATAAAAAAACATTGGTCTGTACGCTACCTCGCTGATCTTTTTGGAGTAGGCTGTATTGCTCAACTTGCGATTTTGCCCTTAAGCCTCTACTACTTCAACCAATTCCCACTCCTCTTTTGGGTTAGCAATTTGGTACTGGTACCGCTGCTGGGATTTATCATCACTGTGGCTATCGCTTCCGTTGGCTTAAGTTTTGTTCCATCTACATATCCTGCTTATAATTTGCTCAACCACATCTTTGATGCCTATCAACATATCGTGGTATGGATTGCGCAATGGGAACGCTTTTTTATTGAAAGCATACCTTTCAGGTCAATAGATGCGGTGCTTTTGAGCATGGTCATCATTAGCCTATTTGTTTTTTAACCCATTCCACACTTAGGAAGATATGGCTATTGGGTGTGCTGACGGTATTATTTCATTTAAAACTGTTATTGGAATGGAAACCTCCACCAAAAACACTTATTGGACATGTGTATAAAAACAGTTTAGTACTTACGGCTGAAAAGGAAATAGCAATTGCACATTTTGCGAAAAAAACCAAAAAAGTGATGCAATTGGCCCTGCGGTTTCAATTAGAAAATCGTCTAGATAGCATTCGTTATCAACGACTAAGCAACAGCTACACTGATTTACTTGTGATTGATAGTCTGGGCATTTATAAGGGGGTTCAAGCGCACAATAGGGTTCTCTTACGGCAAAGTCCTAAGATTCATTTGGATGATGTGATTGAGCACATAAGGCCCACCATAATCATTGCTGATGGAAGTAATTATCCTTCGTTTGTAGCGCGATGGGAAGCAACTTGTAAAGCAAAGAAAATCGCCTTTCACAATACTGCATCAGAGGGCAGCTATCCCTTAAATTGATTTTTAAAGGCTTTGATATAGGCCGTGAAGTCGTCGGCATTCTTAAAGTCTACATAATCCTGTTGATATATCAGTTTAAGGTAGATTTCTATTTGTTTTGGGTTTATATAACCAACCACAGGGGTGACATAGTTCCCGTCTTTATCGAAAAAAACAAGCGTAGGATAACCAGAAACGCCCAAATATCGAGTAAGACTATGTGCGCTGTTGCGGCTCTTGGCCCGCTGGGGGTCATATTCTGGGTTGTCATAGGCTTTGCCTTGGAAGCGTACAACTTCATTGCCTTCAGCATTAAATTTTACGGGATAAAAGTTGGCGTTTAGGTATTCGCTAACGTCTTTATTAGCGAAGGTGTTTTTGTCCAACAACTTGCAAGGGCCACACCAAACGGTATAGGCATCAACCATAATAGGTTTTGGGTCTGCTTTCTGAGCTTCAAAAGCCTCTTCAAAGGTATACCAATTGACTTGGGCGGTTACACCAAAGGAAAGCAGCAAAAGAACTAGGGCAATACTATTTTTAATCAATTCCATGCATTTTTTTAATTAGAATAGGTTTTAAAACGATCATCAAAATTCCTGCCAAAACAGGGATCACAAAGAAAATTAGGAAAAAATTCGACAAGCCATAAGCTTCGGAAATTTTATCGATATAGCTTCCCGTTTTTCCACCCAAATAATTTGCAACAGCACTACAAACAAACCAAAAGCCAAACATAAGACCCACTAGTTTTATTGGTGCCAACTTACTCACGTAAGACAAGCCTACGGGTGAAATACAGAGTTCTCCCATGGTATGGAACAAATATGCCAAGATGAGCCAAACAATGCTAACACTGGCTTGCTCTGCACCCAACGGAATACCCCAAGCACCAAAAGCCAAGAAGGCAAACCCCGTTCCTAAAAGGATAAGGCCAATAGCAAATTTTATAGGTCCGCTAGGGTTGTATTTAGAAGACCATATTTTGGAAAATAACGGTGCCAATAAAATAATATAAAGTGAATTTAAAACGGAAAACCAAGAGGCGGGTATTTCAGTAGCTGTTTCTGAAAACTCACGTACAATCATCCAAATAACAATACCCCAAATAATCGCAAAGCTTGCGCCCAAGAATAAATTAGACAGCATAAAACTGCTGAGCATTTTACTGAATAAGCTATAAAGCACTAGAGTCAAAACAACCATAGGCACTAGGGTAATTATGGTATTGGCTACCTTGAAAATATTGGAAGCATCACCAACAAGGGTTCGTTGGGTAAAATCTTTTGCAAATATGGTCATGGATCCGCCAGCTTGTTCAAATGCCCACCAGAAGAAGATCGTGAATATTGAAAAGACAACAATCACTATCAAGCGGTCTATCTCAACCTTCGTAAAGCCGCTCTTTGCGTTTTGATCTTTATTGGCTGGCTGTACTTCCGCCAGCTTTTTAGGGGTTAATCCAATATTGCCAAATATTTTTTGGGCAAACCAAAACTGCAACATGCCAAAAAACATAAAAATACCTGCTAAACCAAAACCTAGATGCCAGCCGACTTTTTCACCTATATAGCCGCAGAGTAATATGCCCAAGAAGGCACCGGCATTAATTCCCATATAAAAAATGGTATAGCCACCGTCTTTGCGTTTGTCGCCATCTTTATATAGTTGCCCAACAATGGAAGAAATATTGGGTTTGAAAAAACCATTTCCGATGATCAGCAAGACTAATCCAAGGTAGAAAAAGGTATTCGTAAAGGTTTCCAACGCCATGGAGGCATGCCCTAAGGTCATAATTAAAGCGCCCAAAACCGTTGCATTTCGATAGCCCAGAAATTTATCGGCGAGGAATCCGCCTAAGATAGGAGTAAGATATACCAATCCTGTATATAGCCCATACAGCTTTAAGGCTTCTTCGTTAGACCACGCCCAGCCATCATTCATGATGGAGGATGTGAGAAACAACACCAAGATGGCACGCATGCCGTAGTAACTAAAACGCTCCCACATCTCGGTGAAAAATAAAACAAATAACCCAACAGGGTGATTTAAAATGGTCTTTTGATTAAGGGCGGAACCGCCAAATTGTGCTTCCATAAACTAAGTTGCTAATAAGCTAATATAGGATTTTTATATAAAGTTACACTTTCCCCAACAGTCGTATCTTTGCCATATGAGCAATCAAAAAGGACAAGGTGCATTCGTTTCTGGATTTTCCAAAAAAACCAAGGCTGAAAAACTAGATTGGATTAGTCAACAGTTTCACAATCCCAGTCAGGCATTGGAAGTACTGCACAACTACAACCACAGCGACCAGGCATTACAAACGCTCCACGATGAGTTTATTGAAAACGCTTTAACCAATTTTTATATGCCATTGGGAGTAGCGCCTAACTTTATCATAAACGGAAAGACACTTACCATACCCATGGCTATTGAAGAAAGTTCAGTAGTCGCAGCAGCGTCCAACGCAGCCAAGTTTTGGAGTACCAAAGGGGGGTTTAACGCAACCATAATAGGCACCGAAAAAGTTGGACACGTGCATTTTATGTATCATGGGGATGTCCAAAAACTTAACAGCTTTTTTGAGCAGTATCGGGCTGTCCTTTTAGCTTCAACAGATGAGATCACACACAACATGCGTAGTCGAGGTGGGGGAATTACAGCACTTAGCTTAGTTGATAAAAGTGATGCTATATCAGATTATTACCAGCTAGATGTGCGTTTTGAAACCCAAGATGCAATGGGAGCAAACTTCATCAATTCTTGTTTAGAGCAATTGGGCACCACACTGAAAGCATTGGCGGCAAAACACGCTGATTTTTCTGAGAAGGAAAAAGCCATTGAGATAGTCATGAGCATATTGTCAAACTATGTGCCCAACTGTATGGTTGAGGCAGCTGTTAGCTGTCCTGTGAATGAACTATTAGCAAGTCCCAAAGACAGTAGGCTTTTTGCCGAGAAGTTTGTTCAAGCCGTAAGAATAGCAGTAGTTGAACCCTTCCGAGCAGTGACCCACAACAAAGGAATCATGAATGGTATAGACGCCGTTGTTATGGCCAGTGGAAATGACTTCAGGGCAGTTTCCGCAGGCATACATGCCCATGCGGCAGCAAGTGGTCAGTACCAAAGTCTTTCTAAGGCAGAAATCAAAGATGGGATTTTTAGGTTTTCACTTAGGGTTCCGTTGGCCCTAGGTACTGTGGGCGGGCTGACCAAACTTCACCCCTTGGTACGTTGGTGTCACGAACTGATGGGAACACCCAATGCACAAGAACTCATGCAAATCGTAGCTGTTGCAGGTTTGGCACAGAATTTTGCAGCTGTAAAAAGCTTGGTTACTACGGGCATCCAACAAGGGCATATGAAAATGCATCTCTTAAATATCCTAAATCAGCATCAAGCAACGGAAGTAGAAAAAAAAGCGGCAATAGCGCACTTTAAAGACCATACCGTTTCGCACCATACTGTTGCTGACTTGCTCAAAAAACTCCGTGGCGCATGAAGTTTTATGCCAAAGGAAAAATATTACTAACTGCAGAATATGCCGTGTTGGGTGGAGCAAAAGCCCTTGCCCTTCCTACTAAGCTTGGACAGTCTTTAGAGGTCATCAAAACCTCCACAGGTAAATTAGAGTGGAAGAGCATTGATGTTAATGGAAAAGTATGGTATGAAAATAGCTTTGATAAAACCACCTTTAGCACACATCAACAAAACGATGCTATTGGACAACGATTACAACAACTCTTTCAAACAATAAATACCGAAAACACGAGGCTGTTTTCAGATATCAATGGACTGATGTTTGTGAGTACGCTCGAATTTGAGCGCAACTGGGGACTGGGGAGTTCTTCAACCCTAGTTTCACTATTGGCTCAGTGGTCAAAAGTAAATCCTTATGTACTACTTCAAAACGTATTTGGCGGTAGTGGTTATGATATTGCTTGTGCAACGGCTGAAGGTGCTCTTTTGTATGAACGCACAAATAGGATTCATCCAAATGTTACTCCGGTTGATTTCAATCCCTCGTTCAAAGATCAATTGTTTTTTATACATCTAAATAAAAAACAAGACAGTCAACAGGCAGTTGCTGGGTTTGATAGCAGTATACTTACACCAGATAAAATAGAAACTGTTAATGAACTCACACGAGCCTTTTTGGCGGATTCAACACTTGATCACTTTCAAGAACAAGTGGTTAAGCACGAGAAGTTTATTGGGGCTATGATTAACACAATACCTATTCAAAAAAGAGTATTTGATGATTATCCTGGAACCATCAAGAGTTTAGGTGCTTGGGGGGGTGATTTTATTTTGGCTTGTGGGGCTGCGGACACAACAGCTTACTTTGCAACCAAAGGCTATAAAACTTGTTTACCTTACGAAGCCCTAATAGCTAGTTAATTACGTGTTTTCAGTTCAAGGGGTACCTTTAGCGTTACTTTTGTTCCACTTGCAGCTCCAGCAGCATCAAACAAGTCCTCTATACTGAAGGCTAGTTTTTGTTGATTGTAATAATTAAAAATATCAATCCTGTCCCGCAGAATTTGTGTAGCATAGGATTTGTGTTTGGCATATTTTTCTTTTTGGGCAGCAGCAGCTTCGCGACCAATACCGTTATCTGTAATACAAATACAAAGCATCCTATCTTGAACTGCTAATTCAATTTCTATTTTACCTGTATCCTGTTTTGGTACTATACCATGAACAATGGCATTTTCTACAATGGGCTGTAACATCATGCAAGGCAGAAAAACCTCATTTTGATTAATTTTTGGATCAACGTGTATTTCCAAATCAATTTGTTCATCCAGTCTATGGTCTTGTAGTTTAACATAGTTGGTGATGTATTTGATTTCATCTGCTATAGAAATCTTATCTACACTGCTCATGTCTATGATGTCGCGGATAAGTTTAGAAAAGGAGGATATATATGCGTTAAACTCTTTTTCCCCACCTAATACCATAGCACTTTGCATGCCATTCAACGCATTAAAAATAAAATGTGGGTTCATTTGTGCACGATACGCTCTGCCCTCTAAATTGGTGACCTCAAGGTTTCGATCGCGGCGCTCATCGAGAAGTTTACTTTCAAGCGACAAAAAAGCATAAAACATCACTAGGGCTAGGATTATAAAAATGGAGATACACCACCAAGTGAGGTAGAAAGGCGTTTTGATGAAAATATCATATTTCAAAACATTACTCGAAATGACACCGTTTCGTTCACCACGAATAAAAAGTTCATGGGCGCCCCTACTTAAACCAACCAAGTGAATTTCCGGACCTGTATTTTTCCATTGAAGTAAATCTGTTTCACCGGTAACTTTATACGAATATTGAATACTGGGGTCGTTTTCTAGCGCAACAAAAACATGATTGTAACTTCTAGTCAAGTTTAAAACTGTATTCGTGCTGTTTGCATCAATAAAAGTATAAGCTTCTGTTTTATCATCTATATATTCAATTCCTTTTAATTTAATTTAATTTCAAAACTATCAGTGTTCTGGGCAAATATGTTAACGTTATTAAGACTGAGAATAAAAAATAAAGTTGTAAAAAAAGGAGGTGTGTGCTAGTTTGGCACGGTTCGTGAGTAGGTACAGTGTAATGTCGTAACATTTTTTATTGGTTATTGTTTTGACACCCGCACTTTTCGAAGTGCGGGTTTTTTTATTAGGGTGCCTAAATATAACATTTGTTTACGAATTTATCTATAATTTAGCATAATGCATCCATTTTACGATTTTCTTCTAAATAACCATTGGTCCGAAACATGGGCCTGGTGGGCTGATTTTACAGCTAATTCTCTTTTACTCCTTTTTATCTCATGGGTATTACGCATTATTGCGCGTTTTATTCTTGTTAATGTGTCTCACAGGATTTCGGGTGCCACAAGAACAACTATAGACGATGCGCTTATCGATCACAAACTACCCAAAAACGTTTCGCGGTTTGTACCATACTTCTTTCTCCACGCTGCAATTCCGTTTTGGAGCAATGGAAACGAAACCGTCCGTGCATGGGTTACAGCTCTTGTTGACGTCTATGCAGTACTCATCGCAATCCTTATCATAAGAAGTCTTTTAAGAGCCTTTAAACAACAGTTACAAAAACAGAAACAATTTAAAGACAAGCCCATTGACAGCTATATTCAAGTCGTGATGATTTTCTTGTGGGGCATTGGCATTTTGTTGGCGCTTTCTATCCTTTCGGGCAAGGAGCTCGTGTATTTCTTTACAGGCTTAGGAGCTATTTCAGCAGTGATTCTATTGGTGTTCAAAGACACTATTTTGGGCTTTGTTGCCAGTATTCAGATCAGTGCAAATGACTTGGTCCGCATCGGAGACTGGATTACTATGGAGTCTTATGGGGCAGATGGTGACGTTATTGAAATCAATCTTTCTACCGTTAAAGTGCGAAATTTTGACAACACCATTACTACAGTTCCTACCTATAAACTGTTGTCAAGTTCCGTAAAAAACTGGCGTGGGATGAGCGAGTCCGACGGGCGTCGCATCAAACGACCTATTTTTATAAGAGCCTCCTCTGTTCGATTCTTACATGCAGAAGAGCTAGAGCGTGTTTCCCAACTGGACCGATTTAAAAACGTTGTTGAAAGCAAAAAAGATGAAATTGAAGCCCATAATAAAGCGACTAAAGCAAATACATCTATTCCCCTAAACGGCCGAAACTTGACTAATTTAGGCTTGTTCAGGTCTTATATTCAAACGTATTTATCTCAACATCCCAATATCAACCAAGAGCTCACGGTGATGTGCCGACAGTTGGCCCCTACCCCACATGGGATACCATTGGAGGTCTACGCCTTTACATCAGATAAAGTGTGGAAAAATCACGAAGGAATATCGGCAGATATTTTTGACCATATTTTGGCATCAGCCTCTTTTTTTCAACTCAAGATATTTGAGTTTGAACAACAAGCAGCTGTTTTATAATTTTCACAAGCCTACCTAAAAAACAAAAAAGCCCTCCAATACAGGAAAGCTTCTCATGGGTTCTCCTACGAACCTCTTGCAAACAACTGTTTGCAAGCAACACAACGCGCTTAATTTTTAAAGCTTTAAAGCTTTGCGGTCTGGACGGGACTCGAACCCGCGACCCCATGCGTGACAGGCATGTATTCTAACCAGCTGAACTACCAGACCTTTTGTGTTAGGTGCGTGCAAATATACACGCATTTTCGGATACACAAAAGCAAAAAGTATATTGACTATAATTGTTGGTCGATCGCAGTGGCATAAACAGCCTTTGGCGAAACTCCTACCTTACGGTCAACAAGCTCACCATTCTTAAACAAAAGTACGGTTGGAATGTTTCGTACCCCAAATTTGGCAGCAAACTCTTGGTTGTTGTCAACGTCTACTTTTCCAACAACGGCTTTGCCTTCGTATTCATTACTGAGCTCATCAATAATGGGACCTACCATGCGGCAAGGACCACACCACTCTGCCCAGAAATCAACCAATACAGGTTGACTGGATTTTAAAACAACTTCATCAAAAGTTGCGTCTGTAATTTCTAGTGCCATAATATTCGTTTTTTTATATGTTAATTTATTGTTTAACTAAACGTTATATTTCTCTCTGCAATTATGTTTTCTGACTTCAGTTTCCTTACCACTATCATCAATAAATGAAGTAGTAATATTGTCACACTCTTTGTGATCATTATTTTTCAATATAAATGTAAATGAAAAAACAAGAAATATAACTGTGGTAATAAGAACAATATTAAACTGTTTTTTTTCATATTATTTAATGGATAAATCAAAAATTAAAATCATAATTGTACTTAATAATTTCATATTTAAATAAATAAGTGTGTCTATCTATTTTAACTCTCATTACATTAAAAATTAATTTAACATTCAAACTAAAATTACATATATAAGAATCGTTATGATATAACTTATTTATTTTTTGATATTCAAATGTACATTGTTTTTTTACATATCAACACCATATTGCATCAGTAGTCGCTATTGAGATATTTGTGTTTTCAATAGTTAGTTAAGCTTATAAGCCACGGGGTATGCGTCCAAAGCTTCTAACAGCTCCCCGCCAACATGTACTTTGACTTTACGGCTCATGGTATGTAACTTAATCTCATCTTCCGTTTCATAGAATGTCATATCTACTTTGTGATCTCCCTTGTGTTTTTTAAACAGCTCGTCTAAAAAGGAAGCCAGCTTTTCGTCGGCATGAGCTACATCGAGTTTGAGCGTTATTTTGTTCGTACTAGAGGTTAAAGTGTCTTGAAGCAGTTGAAAAGCATTGAATTGCATTCTGGGGGCACCTCTTTTCCCTGTCTCACGATTCAGCCATCCTTCTCGCACAGAAGCCTTGACGTGGATAAAATTATCCTCAACCAAAAAGTGCCGGTATTTGAGGTACTCCTCCCCAAAGATTTTAAATTGATAAGACTCTTCAAAATCTTCTAACATAAACATGGCCCAACCTTTCCCGTTTTTTGAAACGCGATGATCAACTTCTCCAACCATACCACCAAAACTCAGTTCTTTATTAACCAAAGCATCGATGTCATTGAACACCCCGAGTTTGGCATTACAAAAATGTTTCATCGCGGGCGCAAAATCATCAAGTGGGTGAGCTGAAATATAAATACCCACCACTTCTTTTTCTTGCTTTAGTTCTTTTAAAGCAGTCCAAGGCTCACAAGCAGGAAGTTCGGGTGTTGCGATGGTCACTGCAGCATCGGCACCAAACAAGCTCACCTGCGAAGATTGTTCGTTTTCTTGGTGTTGTGCGCCGTACTTAAGGGCCTTTTCCACGAAAGTTACCCCATCTCCATTGTGATGAAAATATTGGGAACGATGTGCGTCAGATAATGAGTCTAGCCCACCGGCAAGTATTAAACTTTCAAACGATTTCTTATTCGCTGCTCGAAGGTCTATACGCTGTGTCAAATCAAAAATAGATGTATACGGTTGCTCTTGACGATGTGCTACTATGGTCTCAACTGCAGCGCGTCCAACACCCTTAACAGCACCCATACCAAAACGAATAGCGCCTTTGTCGTTTACTGTAAACTTGTAGAATGATTCATTCACATCGGGCCCTAGAACCAATATGCCCATCCTGCGACACTCTTCCATAAAAAAGCTAACCTGCTTGATATCATTCATGTTGTTGGACAATACCGCTGCCATATATTCTGCGGGGTAGTTTGCTTTTAGGTAAGCCGTTTGATAGGCAATCCAAGCATAGCAAGTGGAGTGTGATTTATTAAAGGCATACGAAGCAAAGGCTTCCCAGTCTTTCCATATCTTTTCAAGTATTTCTCTTGGATGACCACGCTCTTCTCCACCATTTAGAAACTTGGGCTTTAATTGCTCCAGTAAAGCAAAAATCTTTTTACCCATTGCCTTACGCAGCACGTCGGCTTCACCCTTAGTAAACCCTGCAAGTGCTTGAGACAACTGCATCACTTGCTCTTGATAAACTGTAATGCCATAGGTTTGTTTTAGAAACTGCTCCATGGCTGGCAAATCGTAAGAGATTTCCTCTTGACCATTCTTCCGCCGAACAAAACTCGGGATATATTCCAATGGCCCAGGACGGTATAGGGCATTCATGGCGATCAGATCTTCAAACACATTAGGTTTTAAATCCCGAAGGTATTTTTGCATGCCCGCACTTTCATACTGAAAAACTCCAATGGTCTCACCGCGCTGAAACAAGGCGTAGGTAGGTGCGTCATCAAGGGGGAATTCATCTGGATTCAGCTCAATATTGCGCTGGTATTTGACAATTTTTACGGTGTCTTTTATAAGGGTCAGTGTCTTCAAACCCAAAAAGTCCATTTTTAGCAGCCCTGCATCCTCAACAACAGAATTATCAAACTGAGTAACATACAAATCGGAGTCCTTGGCCGTAGCAATTGGAACAAATTCTGTAATGTCATCGGGTGTAATGATTACACCACATGCATGTGTTCCTGTATTGCGTAAAGAGCCTTCAAGTATTTGGGCTTGTTTGATGGTTTCAGCCTCAAGATCATTTCCCTCAGCAATAGATTTCAATTGCGCAACACGAGCAAAGTCGTCAGCACGTAAGGATTCTTTAAGGGCCTTGTCTTCAAGGTTGAAAATTTTCTTCAACTTCATGTTTGGCACCAACTTGGCCACTCTATCTGCATCACTTAATGACAAATCCAAAACTCGTGCAGTATCACGAATAGAAGATTTGGCTGCCATGGTGCCATAAGTTATAATTTGCGCCACTTGGTTTGACCCGTACTTATCAATCACATAATCAATGACTTTTGATCTTCCTTCGTCATCAAAATCAATATCAATATCAGGTAAACTTACACGATCGGGATTTAGGAATCGCTCAAAAAGCAAGTCGTACGCAATAGGATCTATATTGGTTATCTTTAAACAATATGCCACCACAGAGCCCGCTGCAGATCCACGTCCTGGACCCACTGACACATCCATTTCTCTTGCAGCAGCAATAAAATCTTGTACAATTAAAAAATAGCCTGGATATCCTGTATTCTCAATAACGCTCAGCTCAAAATCTATGCGTTCTGTAAGTTCATCGTTTAAGCTTCCATAGCGAGCCTTAGCGCCTTCATAAGTGATGTGGCGCAAGTAGGCATTTTCGCCCCTTTTTCCGCCATCAGCATCATCTTCCGTAGACTGAAATGCATCGGGAATATCAAATTTTGGGAGCAATACTTCTCTTGCCAAATCAAAGGCCGTAATTTTATCAAGTATCTCCGGAATGCTCTCCAATGCCTGTGGCACATCAGCAAACAACTCTTGCATCTGTGCTGGCGTCTTAAAATAATATTCTTGGTTTGGAAGGCCATATCTATAACCACGGCCACGACCAATAGGCGTCGCTTGTTTTTCGCCGTCCTTAACACACAGCAATATATCATGTGCATTGGCTTCCTCTTGTTTTAAATAAAATACAGAGTTCGTAGCGACAAGCTTTACCTCGTATTTTTTTGAAAATTGAATAAGCACAGGGTTGATGCGGTTTTCATCCTCCTGTTGGTGCCGCATGATTTCAATATAGAGATCCTCTTGAAATTGTTCTTTCCACCACAACAGTGCATCTGCTGCCTGCTTCTCTCCAACGTTGAGTAATTTGGAAGGTACTTCGCCATAGACATTGCCTGTAAGTACAATAAGATTGTCTTTGTACTCTTGTATTAATTTTCTATCAACACGGGGCACATAATAGAAGCCTTTGGTGTAGGCTAAGGAAGATAGTTTCGATAAATTTTGATAACCGGCTTTGTTTTTGGCTAGGAAGACCATCTGGTAACCATTATCTCTGCGACTGCGATCTAGGTGGTCTTCACACACATTAAGTGTAATGCCTACTATGGGCTTGAGCGGAGGTCTGTTGTCATCTTCAGCGCGCTTGGCATTAACTTGTTTGACAGATTTCACAAAATGGAATGCACCCATCAAATTGCCCAAATCCGTCAATGCTACGGCTGGCATCCTCATTTGATCGGCTGTTTCCGCAAGCTCTTTTACCCGTATGGTAGACTGTAAAACTGTAAACTGAGAAAGGGTGTGTAGGTGTGCAAAAGGAGTGCTCAGGGGTGCTTCGGTTGGCACAACTGGGGCTAACACAGGCTCTTGCTTGTTTTGGACGAGTTTTGCTGATGCTGTTTTAAGATTGGTGTGTGACAAGCCTATTAATGGCACGGTTTCCTTGAAGGTTTCATTTAGTCGTGAAACAAGGCGTTCACCAGCTGTTATTTGGTCTACGGGAAATTTGTTTATACGCAGCAATTCGAAAAAAGTACGCGCTGTAGCCTCTACATCGGCCGTGGCATTGTGGGCTTGATCAAAATCATCATCAAATAAATTTTTGTAGAGTTCTGAAAGCGTTGGGAGTTTGAATTTTCCACCCCTTCCCCCTGGAATTTGACATAGTGTAGCGGTATGCTCTGTACAAGTATCAAGAATGGGTGTGGTAGTTATGGAAGTATCCAAGCCAAGACGGTCTAGCTCTGCTCCGATAATATTGATATCAAATTTGACGTTATGACCAATGATGTATTTGGATTTTGCCAATGCAGCCGTAAAATCAGCTAAGATTGAATTTATAGCACTTCCATCTTTGGTCGCTAGTGCTGTACTAATCCCGTGTATTTGTTCTGATTCATATGGAATATCAAAGCCTTCAGGGGAAACAATATAATCTTTGTGTTCGATGCAGGCTCCAAAGTCATCGTGAAGTTGCCATGCAATCTGAACACATCGTGGCCAATTTTCATGATCAGAAATAGGCGCATTCCAGCGTTTGGGCAAGCCTGTGGTTTCGGTATCAAAGACTAAAAACATGCAAACAGATTATTCAACTAATTTAGTGAAGTTCACATGTAAAATATACCCCAATGAATATGAAGTTATTAACGTTTGGTAAAATCAAAAAATAGTGTAGATTTGCCTCGCATTAATAACCAGGGTTTTGCACCCAAAAATTTAATTTAATATGTCAGTAAAAATTCGCCTTCAAAGACACGGTAAAAAAGGAAAGCCCTTCTATTGGGTAGTTGCAGCAGATGCACGTTCAAAGCGAGATGGTCGCTACCTTGAAAAATTAGGTACTTACAACCCCAACGCCAACCCAGCAACATTAAAAATAAACGTTGACAGCGCTGTTCATTGGCTTCAAAATGGAGCGCAACCAACAGACACGGCTCGTAACTTACTATCTGAAGTAGGTGCTATGTTGAAAAATCACCTCGTTAATGGTGTTCACAAGGGTGCGCTTAAAGAAGAAGACGTTGAAACAAAATTTGAAGCATGGTTAGCTGACAAAGCATCACGTAACAATGTTAATATTGAAAAACTTTCCAAAGCTAAAGCCGACGAAAAAGCAAAAATGATCGCTGCTGAAAAAGAAGTTAGCGAAAAGCGTAAGGCTGATGCAGAGGCTGCAATAGCAGCACAAGAAGCCGCTGCTGCTGCGGAAGAAGCTGCTGCTGCTGCTGAAGCTGCACCTGAAGCTGTTGCTGAAGAGGCTGCACCTGAAGCTGCTGCGGAAGAAGCTGCACCTGAAGCTGCTGCGGAAGAAGCTGCGCCTGAAGCTGCTGCTGAAGAGGCAGCACCTGAAGCTGCTGCGGAAGAAGCTGCACCTGAAGCTGCTGCGGAAGAGGCTGCGCCTGAAGCTGCTGCACCTGAAGCTGACGAGAAGTCAGAATAACACCAACACATGCGTTTCGAAGACTGTTTTTTTCTTGGAACAGTTGTCGGTAAATACAGTTTTAAAGGCGAAGTACTCCTAAAGCTAGATACTGACGAGCCAGAGGCATATCAATCTCTTGATAGTCTTTTTATCGCTCAAAACAATGCGCTTATCCCTTTTTTTATTGAGAAGTGTTCCATGCACAAGCCTGGGCTATTGCGTCTTCGCTTGGAGGATGTCGACAATGAAGAGGATGCCAATCTAATACTTAAGTCTAAGGCGTATTTACCACTAAATAAGCTTCCTAAACTTACTGGAAAAAAATTCTATTACCACGAAATCATTGGTTTTGATGTTATAGACAAGAACTTGGGAGCTATTGGTTCCGTTGTAGCTATTAATGAGCATACGGCTCAGGCAACCATAGAAGTTTCCATTGGGCAGAAAATTGCTTTAATTCCAATAGTTGATGAAATCATTCTGGAGGTCAAAAGGGATGCGAGATCAATATACGTTGACACACCAGCAGGCTTAATTGATCTTTACACTAAAGATGTATAGGGCTTTATGCTTTATAATGCTTTGTTCAGCGCTCAGCCATGCGCAAGTGCAACAGTTAGCAGAAGTGATTTTACGTGCACAACGAATCCAGAGCAGTATTCAACCCATAAGTCAAACAGATATTGCGCAAGACAGCTTACTGCTAAAACAAGATATAGGGGAGCTATTACAAGGCGTACCCAGTTTATTTGTCAGCAGTCAGCAAAATTTTAGTCAAGACACACGAATCTCAATTCGTGGATTTGGTACACGCGCCACTTTTGGTATCCGCGGCATTAAGGTTTTATGGGATGGTATCCCCATGACGACACCCGATGGCCAAACCCAACTGGACCACATTCCATTGTCGTCCTTGGGAGCAATTGAAGTTATTCGGGGTGTTTCTAGCGGGCTATATGGCAATGCATCTGGAGGTGTTATCATGCTCAAAAGCTCACCGATTAAAATCAATAAAACACTTACCGCCACCTATGGCGACTTCGGCAGCCAACACTTAGTTGGCAGCTATGGTTCCAAGAATGAAAAGAATCTTTTTCGCGCGGTTGCTGAACACAAAAAATACCACGGCTATCGACATTGGAGTGGTTATGAAAACAGCCTTATAAACCTGTCCAATACGTTTATAAACACCAATGGAGACAAACTCACTGTTACTTATAATTATTTCAATAGTCCTTTGGCTTTGGATGCTGGTGGACTCACCGCCGCTGAAGTAAGAGAAAATCGCAGTCAGGCAAGACAACGGAACTTAGACTACAAAGCAGGCGAAAAGGTCAAACAGCATCAATTGACAGCCCGTTGGCAAAATAAAAAATGGACTACTTATGGCTTTTTAGCCAAGCGCAACCTAGCTGCGAAACTGCCTTTTGAATTTGGAGGACAAATTGATTTGGGTCGTAGTTACTATGGTTTTGGCATGCAGAAAGACGGACGTAGTAAGCAATGGTTATGGCAATATGGCGTTGAAGCTGCAGCTCAGAGAGACGGAAGAAAAAGATTTAAAAACATCTTAGGAGAAAAAGGAGCCATAACATTGGACCAAAGCGAGCGTTTTTACACACTTGGCGCCTATGGAATTGTTGAATTAACCCTCAGGGATTGGCGACTTCGTGGCTCACTTCGTGCCGACACTCATCGTATTCAACTTGCTGATTATATGGGTAGTAACTCAGATAAAAAAAGGCTAACTGCCTACTCACCTTCGCTGGCAGCATTTTATAGCCTCTCCCCCAGCCTCAGTAGTTATATCCGTTGGGGAACAGGTTTTGAGACACCATCACTCAATGAATTGTCTGCAAACCCGACAGGGGAAACTGGATTTAACGACAAGTTAACGCCTCAAAAATCACAAGAAATAGAAGTGGGTATGCTCCTTAAAGCAAAAAAAATTGATGCTTCTCTTGTGCTGTATACAACAACAACACAAGATGAAATTTTATCTTACGAGCTTAGCACTTTTCCGGGGCAAGATTTTTTTAGAAATATCGGCCGTGTAGACAGAAAAGGAATTGAGGCTACTGCTAACTTACGCATGGCCAAAACTGCCACACTAAAACTCAACTATAGTCACGGAACATTTAAAACTCAAGACGGAAATGACCTGCCTAACGTACCAAAAAGTCAATTTAGCACAGCTCTAAACCACTTATTTGGAATGACTACTGTGGCATGTAACGTGCGACATGTAGGTAAGCGTTATGCCGATTCAAAAAACCGTGTCGAAGTTCCAAAATTTTGGACAGCAGACCTGTATGCACAACGTAAATGGGGCCTAACAACTTGGACAGTTGGAATTCGTAATATTGCCAATACAAGCTATTATGACAACATTCGTATCAATGCCTTTGGCGGACGCTATTTTGAGCCTGCTGCCATGCGTCAAGCCTTTGCTCGTGTTCAAGTGCAGTTATAGATTTGGTATATTTGGATATAAATCTAAATTTACCCATGAAAAGAAATATCATCATATTGGCATGTGTGACTTTAGTACTTAGCCAGTCTTCTTGTGCACAAAAAGAAAATATACCTCCCTTAAAAACTCCTGAAACTGCTTCATACACTATAGAACTTGTGGTGCCTGATGTTGAAGTGCCCTGGGGCATGGTGTTTCTACCCAATGGCAGCTTATTGTATACAGAAAAAGAAGGGAAGCTAATACGCTTTCAATACGGCAAAAAGCATGAAATTTCTGGCTTACCTACTACTTATGTTCGAGGTCAGGGTGGTTTGATGGGCATTGCCTTACATCCCGATTTTGAGCAGAATAACAGCATCTATTTTACTATGGCAACCGCTAATGAAGATGCCTCTGGAGGAAACACAGGCTTGTATACCGCTACATTAAAAGGAAACGCACTTTCTGATGTAAAACTACTGTACAAGGCTATGCCCTACACCAAAAAAGGGGTGCACTTTGGTTCACGTATCGTATTTGATGCAGATGGATACCTGTATTTCTCTATAGGTGACAGAGGCGAGCGAGATATAAACCCCCAAGACATTACAAAAGATAACGGCAAAATATACAGGCTACACGATGACGGGAGTATTCCCGAGGACAATCCTTTTGTAGGAGTGGAAGCTGCTAAAGAAGCCATATATTCATACGGACACCGTAACCCCCAAGGGATGGTAATTCACCCTGAAACGGGTGCTATTTGGGCACACGAACACGGACCACGAGGTGGCGATGAAATTAATATTATTGAAGCTGGCAAAAACTATGGCTGGCCTAAGATTACATATGGCAAAAATTATTCGGGAACGACCATCACCAAAAATCGTTCACTCCCAGGGATGGAGCAGCCTTTCTACTATTGGGTGCCTTCAATAGCTGCATCGGGAATGGCTTTTATAACCTCCGATAAATATCCAAATTGGAAAGGAAGCATACTGGCTGGATCACTAAAAAAATCGTACTTGGAACGCCTCACAATTCATGAAAACAAAGTGGTGGAACGGGAGAAAGTTGCAGCTGATATTGGGCGTGTACGTGATGTTATTATAGGTCCTTATGGCTACATCCACATCGCTGTTGAATTTGAGGGGATATATCGTATTAAGCCGTTAACAAAAAACTAATAGCTACGGTATCGCTTTCGCTGTAAATAAAAAACGGCTCCTTTGAGCCGTTTTTGGGTATAAATAAACGTAATGCTTATTTCTTTTCTTCTGTAAGTTCTGCGAGCATGGCCAAGGCATGTCCTTGATTGGGCTCGAGTGCTACTATAATTTTATCGTCCATAATTTCTAACTTTTACGGCGTTAAACTTATCGTAACGATTGATCCGGGTGCGTTCTCTCCACCCGCGACTATATTATAAAACCCAGTCCACACGGGTTAAAGTATAGTGTGTATTTGTTTACTAAAGGTAATTTTTTTAGTTTAAAAATATGTAAATTCTAAAAAAAAAATTACATTAGTTTAATTTTAACCTAACTAAAATGCGATTTCTATATTATCTCCCCATAATAGCCTTATTAACATTCCAATTTGCAGAAAGCCAACCTTACCTGGAATTACTTCGAGACGGAGAAACCTCTCTTGAAAAAATTGAACAAGCTGCCAACCGCTATTTTAAAAAAGTAGGAACCGACAATAACGATTATAAGTTTTACCAACGTTGGCTATATGGTGCAAAAATGGAGGCGGATGAACAAAACATATTAACGCCAAATAGCGTGTACCTAGAGGAGTTACACCGTTACAATAAAAGCCGTAATATTTCTACACGTTCTGGAGTAGTGCAACAAACCGCCGCTTGGAATGACCTTGGTCCTACCTATAAAAATGGTACTTCTGGATGGAATCCTGGTGTGGGGAGAATTACGTCTTTGGCATTTGAAAGTACGAATCGTTTTATCGCCGGAAGTCCGACTGGTGGTATTTGGAAAACAACAGATGGTGGGCAAGAGTGGAGCTGTTTAACAGACAATATGTCCAATATTGATGTTTACAGCCTTGCTGTAGCGCCAAACAACAACAATACCTACTTTTGGGGAAGCACTCAGGGGAGAGTATTTAAATCTACAGATGGCGGTACATCTTGGACACTACTCAATGGGAACAGCCTTATTGGAAGTAGCTCATATGATAGAGTGAATAAAATACTTATCAAGCCCGAAAACACCAACATCATGTATGCAAGTGTTGAAAATGAAGGTGTTTTTCGATCAACCAGTGGCGGTGTAAGTTGGAGCAAAATACACGCGGAGTCAGTTAGAGGTTACGACATTGAGTTTAAACCGGGAAACACCAATGAAGTATATGCCACAGGTAATAACTTTTACAAATCTACCGATAACGGCATAACATTTACGCCATTTAATGGGCCTGACCTAAGCATTGGAGGAACCAATTGGACGCAAGAGACGTTGGCTGGGAATCAAGAGTGGGTTTATGACAACACCAATCAAAATAATACGGTTTCACCAAAAACAGGAAATGGCTTGGGTATTTATTTGAGTGAAAATTTTAATAACGATAGCGCTAGGCTCATTTCAAAACCTATTGATTTAAGTACTATATCCAACGTGCTACTTTCTTTTTCTTACACCAATGCTAATTATCAAGGAGACGTGGACGAACTTAGCGTATCTTATAGAAGAAATACATCCGAAAACTGGACAACACTCGGCTCTTATACCGCTGAAGCTGCTAGCTGGACAGACGTTCTACTTGACCTCTCAACTGTTACCAACAGTTCTAGAACTTTTCAAATTGCTTTTACTGCAGTGTCAAATTGGGGCAGAGGCCTAACACTAGACGATATCACACTAAAAGATGCCTCTGATAACATCTTGTTCTTTGAGGGGTTTGAAGGCAAGAACGATGATTTAGAAAACAGCTTTACGGGGAATGCCAAAATGATGGGGGTATCGGCTCAAGATCCATCAAAAATATATGTGCTGGAAGAAAAAAACGGCATTTTCAACGGACTCTATATCTCTAATGACAATGGGCAGGCTTTTTCAAAATTAGATCATACAGACAAAAACTATTTTGGTTACTCTTCCCAAGCAGATGATACTAGAGGTCAAGCGCCACGAGACATGGACATAACCGTGGATCCTAATAATGCAGATATCGTATATATGGCAGGAATTTTATCATGGAGATCAACCGATGGTGGCGAAAACTTTTCGATTTCTTCTCAATGGATTCCTAGAAATGCTGAAAATCAAGATATTGGTTATTGTCATGCAGACATAGATATTATCGAGTATGTAAACGGCAATCTTTTTGTAGGTTCTGATGGTGGAGTATATAAGGCATCTGATCCAAATACTATTACAGCCAATTATTATGAAGACCTCTCGTCAGGTATTGGTGTGCGTCAGTTTTATAAGATTGGTGTTTATAGTGGTTCTTCTGAAATCGTAAGCGGTGGATCGCAAGACAATGGAACTTCGGTTCTTGTTGGCGGTGTGTGGAAAGATTGGCTTGGCGCAGATGGTATGGAAACCTTTGTCGATAAAGATGACAGCAACACACTCTATGGAACATCTCAGTACGGCTTCCTTTATTTCAGTCCAGACCAAGGAGATACAAGGTTTGGCCTAGAAACCCCATCTGAAAAAGCTGGAAGCGATAATGGAGCCAACTGGATTGTGCCATTTGAACAAGACCCCTTGATTTCAGATAAGTTATATGTAGCCTATGATGTCGTTTATGCCCAAGCGTTAGGCTTAGAGTGGAATGCCATTTCACAACAATTTGATAGTAATATTGATCATTTTAAAATTGCACCTAATAACAGTGATATTATGTATTTGGCTGTAAATAATTTGTTTTATAAAACGACAGATGGAGGGCTTACAGACTGGACAGCTGTTGCGCTTCCAGAAAACACAGGTAATGTCAACGCCATTACCATCAACAAAGACAATCCCAACATGCTGGCATTGGCAGTTTCTGGGGACAACAAGGTACTCCTTTCCAATGATGGAGGGAGCAACTGGCAAATAATTAAAAATACCCTACCCAACTTTTCGGCAAATGCCTTGTCTTTTTATGGAGAAGATTTGATTCTAGGAATGAACTATGGGGTATTTTACAATGATGCTGATTCCAGAAATACCTGGGTAGCGTTTTCTGATAACCTGCCAAACGTAAGAATATACGAGTTGGAAGTAAACTACAATACAAACAAGGTATATGCAGCTACCTATGGTCGGGGGCTTTGGGCTGCTGCCTTGGACCCTTCAGCCTTGAGCATTGATGATAAAATATTGGCGCAAATATTGGTCTATCCCAATCCAGCTGATGATCATGTCGTATTAAAAATACCGCAGTCGATTGATGCTTCATTGAAAATATACAATACCAGTGGTCAAATTGTTTACTATGCAAAAAAACAAACCTTAGGGCAAAATCACCGAATACCTATATCCTATTTGAGTAAAGGAAACTATGTGCTACGGATAACTACTGACCACCACACAACCACGTTTAAGGTTATGAAGAATTAGGTTATATCAATTGATTGAATACTCAATAATCTCTTGTTCAGGTACGTTACCCAAATCACCTGTGTCGCTAATCCACGCTTCAAGCAGGCTATTGAACTGACGTAGCTTAGTGTTGTAAGACGCCTTATCAGCCAAGTTGTTTAGCTCAAAAGGGTCCTTTTTTAGGTCGTAAAACTCCATTTCAGGTTTTGGGGTATCAAACCAGCGCTGTGCGTTTTTATTCAAAAGACCTTTATCATTCAACGCTATCAATCGACGCATCATGGGCATCTTTTTTCTGTAATTTACATCCAATGCATGAGGTAATGAAACATTGTAGTTTTTAATAAGCTTATATCGCTTTGTCTTAATGGATCTGATGCGATCTACTTGTCCGTCAAATCTGTCAGAAGCCGTCACCAAATATTTTCTGGGCTTGGTGTCTTTGTCTAAAATGGACATGCCCTGAAGGTAGTCTGGGAGGGGAATATGTGCCAGCTGCAATACTGTTGGTACCAAATCTACAAAACTCCATAAGTCGTCGTTACGCTTGCCAGCCTTGGCGTTTTTAGGAAGTTTAATCATCAGTGGCACTTTTACTCCCGAGTCATAAATAGCACGTTTGTGTCTGGGAAAGGGTCCGCCATGGTCACTGTAAAAAAAGATATAGGAGTTGTCATATAAGCCTTGTGCTTTTAATTCGTTTATAATGGCACCTATCTCTTTATCCATACGCACCAAATTACTGTAGTTGATGGCCATATCTTCTCTAATAATCGGATCATCTGGAAAATAGGGTGGAATATTATTCACCTCCTCTGGCGTTACATATCGCTTATTGTTGTGTTGTGCCCAAATTTGTGACTCGTGCGTGATTTGAAAATTAAATACCGCAAAAAAGGGTTGTCCCTCAGCGCGGTTACGCCAATGGATATTCGCCTTTTGCTCACCGGCACAGTAACGGCAGGTTTGGTCCCAAGCATCATCACTAATCTTAAAGTTATAATCTTGTTTATTGCTGTTGGTGCAATAATATCCAGCTTCTCGCATATAAGCGGTGAAAGGACGGATATAATCCGGGAATTTTGGCGAATAGCTCGGAATGCCTAATTGGGGCTGATTACTGTCACGCCCTTCGTTGTAGGTTCGCATATTATGAGTACCCAAGGTGGTCGGATACATACCCGTAATTATGGCACTTCGGGCCGGAGAACAAACAGGCGTCGTTGCATGCATATTGTCATAAATAACACTGTCTTCAGCCAATTGTGAAAGGTGAGGTAAGGAAACGGTATCGTCGCCATACATAGGAAAAAATTCAGGCGATTGATCTTCACTAACAAGCCAAATGATATTGGGTTGTTTACTCTGGGCATTAGCAAAAGAAAACGTCAATAAAACAACTCCTATACTGCTTAAAATACCTTTCATCTATCTATAAAGTTAGCATAATATTTTTGATAGGTATCAAAAAACATATTTCCTATTTTTTTCATCCCAGTATAATTATAATGGCCTGCCGGCTTTCCATTCCAATTATGCGTGTAGGTAGGAGTGTAGTTTGTTGCCTTGGGGTTATTGCTTTTTAGAACGAGCGAAACGTTTAACCCTTTTTTACTTGTATCCCTCATGCCTTTAACCACTTTATCGTTCCCCACTCCTAACATAAGAAAAGGCATATATGGAACGTCATAATAATCTCTTACTTTTTGGATAAGTGTAGCGATATTTTGTCCATAGGTGCCTAAGGGCATAGGACCATTGTCAGATTCACCTTGCACCCATAGCATGCCAACAATTTCAAAGCTATTGGCGGGTAATTTGGCAAGTTGTGCGTCTGTTGTCGCAATAAAATCCTCAAAAAGTTTTGGTTTATTTTCATCTCCTATAAGCCTTGCTTTTTCTTGGCTCCAGTTTGGATTCCATGCCCCATAGAGTGATGTACCTCCTTGAGAGCGTTTAATAAATAAAAACTTCTCTTCAGGGTAAGCTTTAGAAAGCGCCATGCCAAAAAACAATTCAGGACCAAAGCATTGGTCAAGTCTAAATTTCTTTTTTACAAAAGGCCAAGGATCAGTAACATCCAAAGGGCCATCCACAATTAAAGGAACATTTCCGTTGCCAACCGTTCCTTTATAATAAAAATGGATTCGATTTTGTGCAAATGCTAATTGCTTTCGCTCATCTATTGTAAGTTTTTCAGCAGCGCCACGTCCATCCATATTAGACTGCCCTGCAAGCAAAAAAACTTTGGTTTTTTTTACGTCTTGGGCTTGGGTCATAGTCAAGCAAAGCTGAAGTAGTGCCAAAAAAAATAGCCGATTTAACATAAAATCTTTTGTGTCTAATTGGTTCTTTCGCTGTATATACGCTTCACCACTACATCAGTCATGGCGCGCATTTCTTCAAGTGACATGTCGTCTTTGTATTGTTTTTGCAGCGATTTTATTTTTTGCTTTAGGTTGGCTGTTATTTGTTCATAGCCTGGCTTCCCATACAAATTATTCATTTCGTTTTTGTCGTTTTCCAGTTCAAAAAGCTCCCATTCATCCATGTCATAATAGAAGTGTATCAGCTTATACTTACCCGTACTTACACCATAGTGAGGCTGCACTTTATGCCAAAAGGGGTATTCATAGTAGTGATAATATACGGCATCCCTTCCCTTATAGCGTTTGCCATAAAGCTGTCTTTTAAAGCTTTCGCCTTGGATGTCTTTTGGTATCGAAACACCTGCCAAATCCAGTAATGTGGGTGCAAAGTCAATGTTCAATAACAACTCCTTGTTGTGTGTACCTGCCTTAATTTTTTTTGGGTATTTGATCATAAAAGGCATGCGGAACGAAGGTTCATACATCCAGCGTTTGTCAAACCAGCCATGCTCACCTAAATAAAAGCCTTGGTCAGAGGTGTAGACCACTATGGTATTTTCATCCAAACCATTTGTTTTGAGGTAGTCAAGCATTTGCCCAACGGCTTCATCTACTCCCGCAACACATCGCAAATAGTCTTTTATATAGCGTTGATACTTCCAGTTTTTCAAAGCAGCACCTTGAAGGCTGTCGTGAGGTGTCCAAAACTCACCATTATTACCATAGCGCAGGTAACGGCCCAATTGTCTTTTTGTTAATCCTTCAGGCGCTGGAACCTTAAGGTCTTTTCTATTCATATGGTTCTCAATCTCCAGCATATTGTTGGAAGCTGCTAAGCGACCTTCATAATCATCATTAAAGGTTTCATGGTGAGGGAAATCTTCGGTATATAAATCATTAAACTTTGGGTTTGGTGTCCAGGGGCGGTGCGGCGCTTTAAACTGATACATTAGCATAAAAGGCTTGTCTTTATCCCTTGTTTCATCAAGCCATTTCAAGGCATCGTGTGCAACTTGCGCTGTTGAGTGACGTGTGGTTTCTTCAATCTTCTTTGTGCCATTTTCTACAAAAACTGTATTGTAATACGTTCCTTGACCTCCGTGATTGACCATGACTTTTGAATAGTCAAACCCAGTGGGTGCTGTACCTAAATGCCATTTACCAATAACGGCTGTTTGATACCCTGCTTTTTGGAGCAGCTTTGGAAAAGTTTGTTGTGAAGCATCAAAATCGCCTCCCTTTTCATTTTTGAAGAATCCATTGACGTGGCTGTACTTACCGGTCAGTATTGCAGCCCTACTTGGACCACAAATACTGTTTGTGTTATAGGTAGCGTGCATCAACATGCCCTCATTTGCAATACGATCAATATTAGGGGTCGGTGCCAATGCTGCTAGCCAGTCGTTGTAAGCACTCACGGCACTCACGGCGTGATCATCAGACATTATAAATACAATATTGGGTTGCTTTTTTTGCGCTTGGGCAATAAAAGAAATCAGCACACAAAAAAACAGGTTTATGGTAGTTTTCATATTATTGAACTGGTTTAAATTTGATTTGTTGGCTTAGACTGTCGACGAGTTTTCTATACTTGGGCTGATCTGCAATATTGTACATTTCTAAAGAGTCAGCTTTTAGGTCGTAAAGCATGTTGTCATAAACATTCCCTTCTTCATTCCTGCGCCATTCAGCGTACAAATAGTTGGGAGAAACAACCATATCACCATTCCAAATTCTTGAATATCCTACTGTTTTAGAAATCAAGCTAGGGTCTTTTAGATTTTTTACTAAAGAGGTTCCCTCAACACGTTCGGGTGTTTCGAATCCAACAAGCTCGGCTATGGTTGGATATAAATCAATCAACTCAACATAGCTTTGTGATTGTGCTTTTTGGGTTAAACCAGGCACGCGTATCATCAACGGAACCCTGTTTTCGACATTAAAAAGATTGTGCTTAGACCACCTGTTATGCTCCATGAGACTAAAGCCATGATCACTGGTAAAAACGACTATGGTATCGTCACTTAATCCCAACTCATCTAATGTGTCCAACACCTTGCCTATTTGTGCATCTGTATAGCTCACACAAGCATAATAGCCATGAATAAGTTGTTTTGCAAAGTCTTCTTTAAGGGTGAATGAAGCGGCATTTTTAGCATCATTACCGTTATTTTTTGGAATGCCCTTATACTTGACCATCTCATACCAATTTCCTGCAGATTTTGGCCCGTTTTTAGGAAAGGTATTATTGACAGGAAGTTGGATATCTTCATCATCATAATAGTCCCAATATTTGCTAGGTGCATTAAATGGCAAGTGAGGCTTAAGGAACCCAACAGCCAATAGAAAAGGCTTACCCGATTTCTTTAATTTTTTTAAATCTTCAACGGCCTTATTGGCGATTTTTCCGTCTTTGTAAGATGCATCAGCGACGTCCAATCTTTCAAATGGATAAACGCTAGCCAACCCTTCTTTTTCAAGGGCTTCGCTAGATTTGGGATCCACGTAATCCTGATTATTAAACTTCCCCTTTGGGCGCCAAATCTCAGACCATGTATGTGCCATATCATCTCTATTATGAGAGATTTTACCATTGCTAATGGTCGTGTAACCATTATTCTTTAACAGCCCAGGAAATGTAATGGCATCTGGCATGTCGTTGCTAATGGAGGTGGTGTATTTCATAAAATAATTACGCGATGGCCTGATGCCTGTAAGTATGCTTGCTCTGGAAGCACCACAAGTTGGAATATTAACAAAGGTGTTGTTAAACTGCACTGCATTTTCGGAAAAAGCGGTGATGTTGGGTGCCACAATTTGATCAGCGCCATATGTTGGCAATACTGGTCTCAAATCATCTACAATGATGAAGAGCACGTTTTTAGGTTTTTTTTCTTGTGCTTGAAGGGTAAAACTAAATAGTACTATCAAAAGGTATATGGGTATATTATTTTTCATTGTAATAAATATTTTGAGTTAGATAAACACGTGCTTTCTTCAAGCTTTTGGAGGCAGATGAGTTTCCGGTATAAATAATAAAGTCCCCTTTTTCAGCGAGGTATTTCATGTCAATGTTGTAATAGGCAAAGGCCTCAGCCGTTAATGAAAACCTAACATTTTTTGACTCCCCTGGCTGGAGGCTTATTTTATCATAGGCTTTTAATTCAAGAACAGGTCTGGTAACACTGCTGAATTCATCTCTAATATACAGCTGAACGGTTTCAGCTCCCGCCATATTACCCGTATTTTGAACTGTTACATCAACATCTAATGTGTCCTTCCCGTTCCATGAATATTTAGATAGTGTGGGCGCTGATATTGAAAAGGTGGTGTAGCTTAATCCGTAACCAAATGGGTAAAGCGGTTTTGTTTTCTCAAAAGCATACTTGTGTACATAATTCGTGGGTTTATGGTTGTAAACCATTACAAGCTGGCCAACTGACCTAGCAGTCGTAATGGGCGTTTTTCCGCTTGGATTAACCATTCCAAAAACTATTTTACCCAAGGATTTGCCACCCATACTTCCGGGCTCCCATGCATGAATGATTGATTTAATGTTATCTTCTATCCATGGTTCACTAATTGGTTTTCCACTAACATAAACTACAGTAAGGTTTTTGTTTTTTTCATAAATGGATTTAACTAAATCAAGCTGTTTTCCTGGAAGGCCTAAAAAGCTTCTCGCTTTATTTTCTCCTGCCGTCTTTTCAAAGCTTTTGCCGCCTTCCCAAGTATATCTTAACGAGTTATCGCCAACAACAACAAATACGTGATCATAATTTACAGCCATTTCAGAAGTGGCTTTGATTTTCGAATCTTGAATATTTCTAATCTTGATGCCTGAATTGTAATAGTCTACGTTATGGTTATACTTCTCGCCAATTTCCTGTATACCTTCAAAAATAGTCACCACGTTATCTTCAGGCTGCTCGAAATGCCAATCGCCCAAAGTAGTATTGTTATGTGCATTAGGCCCCGTAACCAATATCCGTTTTGAGTTTGAATTATTGATGGGAAGTACGTTCTTATTTTTTAAGAGTGTAATGGCATTATCAGCTATTTCTTCAGCTTTATTCAAATGACTTTTAATGAAAACATTCTCCTCAATTTTGGAAGTGTCAACAAAACGCTCTTCGAATAAACCAAGTTGGAATTTTGCATATAATATTTTTGAACATGCCTCATTAACTCTGTCGATTGATAATTTTTTTTCTTTGACTAGGGCAAGGACAAAATCATAAAATTCGGGGCCATGCATATTCATGTCCATGCCTGCAGCTACCGAAAACAACGATGCTTCCTTATAGTTTCTTGCCACCTTATGATACGACCATATTCTTTTGATATCGTACCAGTCACTTACATAAAAACCATCAAAGCCCCACTTATCTCTAAACAGATCTGTCATAAGACCCTTGTGCATATGGCAAGGAATTCCATTGAGTTCGTTATGGGCTGTCATTATGGAATAAACACCTGCATCTATTGCCTTTTTATAGGGAGGCAAATGAATTTCATATAATGTTCTTTCCGAAACATCCATGGGTGAAATGTTTAGTCCGTTGAGTGGTTCGGCGCCAGCAATCATGTGTTTTGCACAAGCAATTACATTGTTTGGGTCGCCAAAGTCATCCCCTTGAAAACCCATGATCATTGCCTTACCCATTTCCCCTACCAAGAACGGATCTTCTCCAAAAGTTTCACCAACACGACCCCATCTTGGGTCACGTGCCACATCAATATTTGGCATAAACGTCCATTGAGAGCCTGTAGCCCTCATTTCCCTAGCACTTTGTTTGGCTACATCATAAGCAAAATCATTATTAAACGTGGCAGCAATTGATATCGGGGATGGATAGACAGTTGTTCCGCTAACCATAGCGTTTCCATGAATGGCATCAATGCCTATAATTAGCGGGATTTTTAGCCTAGACTTTAACGTAAAATCTTGTAAGAAATTAACCTCACTGGGCTCAAGAACATGAAGAAAAGAGCCTATTTTTCCATCAATAATTTCCTGTATAATTTCACTTTCAGACAAGCCATACATCGCAAAAGCATCTTTATTCAGCTTAGATACATCGCCAGAAGCCTTTTTATTTCTCTTTTGTTTTTTTAAATACGCTAATCCCACATATTGACACATTTGACCTACTTTTTCTTCCAAGGTCATTTGAGACATCAAATCAGCAACTCGGTTGTCAACAGCAGCGTTGGGGTTTAAATATATTGATGTGCTGTTTTGTCCAAAAACAGTAGCGGTTATCAAAAGTATTGTTAGTTTTAATTGCATTATTTACTTTAATATTAGTTTATCATCTGGTTTAACAACGGCTTCTCTTAGCGCAAAATATGCTGGCTTTGGGTTGCTATTTTTATCAAATATGAATCGAAATTTATCATGATGCCTACCCGTATTTTTATCAATCATTCCCCAAGTATTAAAAGTCACTACACCATTTTTTCTTTTTGACAATAAAACTTTTAAAATATTTGAATATGCTGATGCTTGATCTTGTAGTGATTTCAAATTAATACTTGAATCCATTATTTGGTAATCAATTTCGGTGACGTGAAAATCCAGTCCGTGTTGATGTGCCCAATCAATAAGGGAAGCAAAATAGTCCAGTTGTTTTTTGTCTAGCGCAAGTGGTTTATTGCTTCTCAAATGGGCTTGCCACCCCAAACCGTCAACCCGATACCCTTGCGCCTTGAGGTATAAAATGGTCTCTTTTACTTTATCCCACATTTTGGGTTCCATACCTCCGTGTTGGTTAAAGACCAAGCTTTTCTCAGTTGCGTACTTATTGGCAATCTCGAATGCTTTTGTGATATAAAGGGGTACGTCGTTTTCGTCTCTCCCTATTTGCTCCCAAGGGTTTTCCCAAAGTTTTACACCTGGTTTTTCTTCAAACCATTCTCCCTCCGGAGTAATGGTTTCATTAACGACATCCATCCACTTGACGGAGGGTTCTTTGTTCATGCGTTTGCAAAGCGCGGTAAAAAACTCCACCATGTTCTTTTCCAATTCTTCTTTGGTTCTACTGTCTGTCTTTGCCCAATGCGAGGCTTGCGGGCTTATCGGACCATGGATGCGCAGCGTAATGTTATTTTTATCAGCAAAATCTAAATAGTCGTTAATGAGGTTCCAGTCCCAAACGCCTGGTTTTGGGTGAATTCGCGCTTGCTTGGCGCAGTTTTCAGGCGTTGAATAAGTAAATTCTTGAAGGAAAAGATCTGATACGTTAGTATTGAGTTGTCTATGATTTAAAGTAGCGCCAATATATACCTGATCGGGGTCATAGCCTTTTTCAGAAATTAAATCCTTAATCCCCTTTTCATATGAGACAGGCACTGCCTCTAATTTTGGTGTTGATTTAACAGTGGGAGATAGAAAACTCAAAGCTTTAGATTTTAAATCATTGTAGACTTTATTATAACCAGCTATTCCAATATGATTTTTTGTTTCCAATGGGTCACTGTTGTAATCAAACAACTCCTCTTGAACAATATCCTTACTGCTTATTTTTTGACCTATTTTTGACTTTTCTATCCAAAGCGTGTAGCGATGAGCAGCGGTTCTAAAACTATATCCCATCTTATTGTTTCTTGGGTATTGGCTAACAGCAAATTCTTTGACAGATTGCTGTTGTCCCATCATCATTGGCAACAAGGATGTGCCGTCAACATTTGAAGGAGGCACTATTTGAGCTAAATCAGTCAACGTAGGAAAAATATCCACAAACTCTGTAGGAGATATGATTTTTTGAGCAGCCCTTGTTTTTGGGTTATAAATAATCAAAGGGGAGCGTGTTGCTTGCTCAAAATTTGAATGTTTGGTCCACATGCGGTGGTCGCCCAAATGAAAACCATGATCGCCCCAAATAACAATAATGGTATTACCCATCAAACCTTCTTTTTTGAGCTTATTTACGATTTTACCAATTTGAAAATCAATAAATGAGGCACATGCATAATATCCATGAACTAATTCTCTTTGAAATGCTACATCAAGATTTAGTTGGCCATTGTTATCAGTTGTGTAAAATCGGCCATCCATAGGATATTTTGAAATTTCTCCAGGCCCTTTAAATGCTAATCGACCAATATTCGAACCTCGTTCATGGAATGCAGCAAGTGGAATTCTGTCTCTACCATACAGATTCCAGTACTTTTGAGGTGCAGAGAAAGGAAGATGGGGGCGCTTAAAACCAACAGCCAAAAAGAATGGTTTTCTTTTAGTAGATAAGTCATCAATCATACGCAGTGCTTCAGCGGCAATAGCTCCATCTGCATAAGCTTCGTCTGGAGCTGGACTAGACGAAAAAGGTGGTCTAAATACAGTTTTTAAATAATCCCCTACTTTGGCAGGAGGAATATTTTCCTTCTTGACAATAGATTTAATTTTCTCTTTTATTTGATGGTTTTGATAATAACCAACCATTGGTTGACCCCAATCTTTAGGGTATTTTAATTGATGTGCGCGTTTATACGGTAGTGACCACGAAACATCATCAGATTGTTTATCTACTCCCCTTGGGTCAAATATCTTTCCAACTCCAGCTGTTATATAACCATTTCTTTTAAAGTGCTGGGGAATGGTAATTACATTAGGAAGCTTATCACGCATTTTAGTTTTTAAATCATAGACTTGTGTCTTGTCTGGTCTTAAACCTGTAAGTAAACTTATGCGTGAGGGGCTGCAAATAGCTTGTTGGGTATGAGCATTTAAAAATAGTGTTGATTTTCTTGCCAACATATCCATATTAGGCGTAACAGCAAATGCATCCCCAAAGCTTCGAATAGTTGGTTTTAGATCATCAACTGCAATAAATACAACATTAAGCTGCTTATTGTTTTGTCCGAAAACGGCATGTGAAAAACCGATAAGAAAAAAATAAAATATACCTCTCATTTGGTTTGCTATTGGTTGGTTTTGGTTAAATGCTATCTCTTAATGATAATCTTGGTACAAAAGAGGTTATTTTCGGACATGATTTTTATAAAATATATGCCATTTTTTAGAAAGGAAAGGTCATATTCATTTTTTTGACCATCCAAAGACTTTATTTTTTTTCCATTGATATCATAAAGGGATGCTGCAACAACTGAAACGTCTTTTTGAATATAAAGTTTGTTACTTACTGGGTTTGGATAAACATTAATGTTTTGAGAAAGGTCTTTTTTACTTAATGTTTCCTGTGTAACTGAAAAGTTGTCAAAATAATACGTTCCTATGTCCTGTCCACACGGTAGCTGAAACTGTATGTCTGTGGTTCCATCTGGGACATCAAATGAAAAAGTATAAGGAGTTTGGGGGTAAGATGTTTGCAATGTTTTTTCTTGAGACCCCGTAAATTGATTGCCATTTAATATATATTTTACCCGCATTTTAAATGTCAAACTCGAAGAACTTCCTTTTCCGTATACGCTGAAAGTATATCGTTTATTATTAAAGCTACCATCATTAGAAATTTGTGCATTTTTTAAAATTGCAGTGTCAAGCTGTCCAGTTTCAAGAACAGTAATTTTAGCTGCACTTACGCCGCTTAAAGAATTACTGCAAGTTGCATCTTCAAGCACAGCTTTATTATTATTATTTGGCTGACGATACAAAGACCAATTGCTGTCAAATCCACATTCAAAGTCCATGTTTTTAAGTACATCGGTGTCATTGCATGTTCTTTCAACGCCAAGCAAAGCGTCCTTAATTTCATCCACCCAAAGACTCGTTTCAACCTCTGTACTTTTTGTGGTTGATTTTGGATTGTAGCTGTCCACACAGAAATAATCAATATCATAAACAGTAAGACCCGAGTCTTTTCGTAAGTGAATTGTTTTTGACCCTTTACCACCGTCATCCCATGCCGAAAAGGCAAAGCCTCTGTTTATAGCAGCGTTGGCCAAATATGCGTGATATTCATATCTAGCGTTAAGGTCAGGCCCTCCATCTGCATAGCCCGTACCATTGGGTGAATTATTTGCTGTAACAAGGTGTAAGTCTCCTGTTTTATAACTGAAGCCATAGGCATTATCAGCACTAAACTCACCTAAATAAACAGCTACTGGGGGGGTAAACCCATTTGCCCAATTTAGCACTATATCAAATTCGTTATCAACCGTGTTTTTATCTTCGTTGGAACCCCAACTGTTAGTATTAAAACGGTAATCGCTTGACTTGGTAAATTGAAAAGGGCGATAATAGTGATAGGTAGCAATTAAATAATCGTCGTTGTTTATGATTTGACTGCCAATTGTGGTAATGGCTTCATAACTATTCTTGGTACCACCAGTGATGATTATTTTGCGTGTAGTATTGTTACCGCCCGAAGCTCTAACAATTGAGATAACTTCACTGTTAATTTCATTCATTTCAGCTTCAGAAATATGAAAATAGGGTTCATTAATGACTTCAAAAACCAGGTCATCACTGTAATTTTTAAACCGATCTGCAATTTGTTCCCAAATGGAATAGAATTTTGCTAAATCAGCTGCGCGCTTGGCTGAAGAAGGATGAGTGTAATCCAATTCATCTGCATCAAAAGTATAGATGAATTCGGACTTAAGTGTAGCACCATGAAAATCTAAAACAATTACCAAGTCCTGATTAAGCCCCCATATTATCACCTCTTCGAGGCGATTTAAATAAGAGGTACTGACTTGAAATTGAGCTCTATCTACAGTTGTACTTGTATTGGCACTTGAGCTAAATGATGAAGTACTTCCAGTGGTTCTAGAGCCAAAAAAGTCCATAGGGATACGCACATTTTTAAAGCCAGCGTTTGCCACATCAATAAAGTATTGTTCGGTTGCTGCACCCGACCAGTTTCCTTCAACTGGAGCACTAAGTACATTCCCTAAATTAAGTCCACGACTCATCTTAGTGACCAGTTCTTGAGGGGTCTGCTGAGCACTTAAAAAACCTGCTACCAATAAAAGTAGCAGGTTCTTTGCTTTGATTGTTAAACATGTAAAATACCTATTTCTTGTCAGCATTTTTTCTCGCCTCATTACTTAGGGTCATCATTTTTCTAGCGACTTTATCTCCAAACTCAACTGCTAATTTTTCTTGAGCTTTCTTATATTCAGATTTATAGATAGCTTGTTTGTCAGCTTGCGCCGTTAGGTTTTGTGCCTTAATAGTTGCATTCGAATTGTATACACGAGCAAGCATTACGTCGTAAACAAACAGCTGTTGCGTTTCGTTTAACTCCATTTTTTCAGCGATATATTTTGAAAACATAGTCGCTCGATTCATTTGAAATTTGGTGTAGTCTTGCGCTTGAGCACAAAAAGAAAAGGCAATCGCCGCAGTAAAAAGAATTAGATATTTCATTTGAGAAGTATAAAAACCAAGGCTTTTAAACTAAGCCTTGGTATGATTTTATGGGTTAATTATTTTTTTATGATTTTAATTGCTTCTTGCTGATTAGAGCGTGCAAAATATACACCAGTTTTTAGATCACTGATATCTACTTGTTGGCTTTCTGACTCAATAGTAATTGATCTTAGTTGTTTACCCACAACATCAAATAAAGTTACATTATCACCAACTTTTGCATTTTGTAAAACCACAAAATTATCAGCTGGATTTGGATAAATAGCAAATGAGTCTTCCATGAAATCACCTACTGATGCAGTGTAGTTAACAGTATCTATATAATTAGGACCTGACACTTTTATTTGGTCAACAATAAAATAATCGTCAGCTCCTACTGTTGCTGATCTTTTAACTACAACTGTAATATTGTCTGCAGTTTCGTCACTAATTGAAGTAGTATTGGTTTCTCCATAAGTACCGCTAATTCCCACTTGTGTGGAATTAAAACGAGCAGTAGTTCCAGGAGTATCTGTCCAAAATTCCCATGTGCCTGTAGTAAAGTCAACCGTAACTCCTAATACTATTGGCGTTGTAAAGTCTGAATTTCCACTTCCAACTGCAAAAAGCCCTGCCGTTTTTTGCAGACCGTTAGCTGTACCATTGAAAACAGTACCCATAACTCGAACTTGATCTGCAACTTTGACTCCATTTACTGCATGTTGCTGAAGTGCTAGGGATATTAATTTTTGGCCTGTTGGAGTCTGCAGCCTCACCTGAAATTCATTTCCGGAATCATTCGTAATTTTCCAAGCTTGTAATGCCACTGATAAGTGAACTTTACCAGTAAGTCCTAAGCTCTTTGCTGGGCCACCTTTGTCTGCCGCTCTAACTGTATTAGGATATCTTTGGGAATAAATAGCGGTACTTGTCTTAGTCCCTGGTGCATTAACACATCCTGGGTATAAAGTTGGGTCGGCATCAGTTCCAATAACACCCATATACCCAGCTGCGCCAGGTTTTTGGTCATTGTCTCCTGCTGAATCGCCACCCCAAGAAGATTCAGATGCATCAAGTGCTGTTTTAAATCCTGCTGCTGTTGTGGTGTCGTCAAAATTATAGGTGAATACACCCTGTGAATAAACGCCAAATGATAGCGTTAAGATTAGTAAAAAGTATAAATGTTTCATATTATTTAGTGTTTATTGATTTTTTTTTGTTTTAATATTCTTCAGCAGGAAAAGCTTTAGAAACTTCTACGAGAAAATTTCTCAAAAGCCATTGTCCTTGTGTTGGATGTGTATCATCAACTCTATGTAACCTCAAGAAAAAATACAGGTTTTGAGTTCCAGGAGCTATATCAACAACTTTATTTTCAACTTTGCTGAAAGTTGATATATCTGCACCTATTGAACCCCATCTACTTGTACCTGACCAAGAGCTGTCAGTTATATCCATCATTATATTCCATGAATCAGGAGTTAGTGGAGGTGCGGCGTTGTCAGTTGCTTGATAGTTATAAAGCTCTCTAGCATGTCTTTGATTAAAGAAATTATTATAACCAAAAGCTTCATAAAAAGTAAATCTTACATTTTTAAATGTAGCATCAGTTATTGGTATTTTAAGTTCCACAGCCGCATCTTTACGGTCTGCATTATTAGCTCCGTTTATTGTTTGAAACTTTATTGCCGGAGCATTCGCTTTACCGTGATTTGCAGTTGAATCTAAATATGTAGCAGGACTATCAAGATGATGTAGCGTGATTTGATCAAGATTTGATAAATCATTTTCGTATATAGGCGTAGTTTCCCATCTTGACTCGACTTCTATTGTAAGTACATCCTCAAAAGTAAACTCACTTGCAGTAGCATTGGTAGCTTTTAAACTAAGCGTATGCAAACCACCTGGAAGACCAGCATCAGCAGCAACGGATACTTTACCTGAGGGCTCCTCTACACTAAATGAGGAAGAAAAATCAATAGCTGTCTCTCCAGCTACCACATCTGGATTACTATTAACAAGTGATTTTGGAAATACGATTTCCCACTGTGTTGGGCTCATACCATCTACAACTGGCGCTGCGGTTGTATATGCTGTAAATGGTGATACCACAGCTTTCGAAAGTGCAGTGGTACCATCTTGTTGTACCATCTGCAGCGTTGGTGGAGCACCAACAACTACCGTAAGTAAATTTTGAACAACAACAGTACCTGTATTGGTAGTAACACGAACAGTTAATGGATTTGCTCCAGAAACAGCACCATTTACTTTGGAAATTGCTCCGGTTGTAGCATTTATTGTAAAGCCAACAGGGGGCTCAACAAGTGCATATGATACTGAAGTAACATCTGAACCACTTGCCGATGTGTCTGTGTAGGACACTGTAGCAATTACGCCCTGCTCAAAAATACCAGCTTCAACTTGAGCAGCATCAATATTTACTTGAATAGGGACATCCAGAATTGTTAATTTATATGCGCCTTCATAAACAGCCATTCCATTTGAATTTGTAACCCCGACATCTAATGAATATACACCAGTAGAAATTGTGTTGCCAGCGTTACCATATGTTATAGCACCCGTATCTACATTAATTGCAAAAACAGCCTTATTAAAACTACTTCCAGTAGTTGATGTTGCGTTTAATAAGCGATAGCGGTAAGGAGTCTCAAAATCACCTGCTGGTACACTACTTGTAATGGCGCCAACAAGGGGATAACTCGTTAAATTAGTGTAAGTTAGCGGGTTATCGCTAGCAGTTAGAACCTCTTGCTCGTATCTTTGAACATCTTCACTTTCGTCACATGCAATAAAAAGAAACATGGATAATAATAGGGCTGATAATAAATATTTTGAAACGTTCATTTTTTAGTTGTTTATTAAGTCGTTATTATTTATTTCTAAAAGAGGTAAATCAAGGAACATCACTTCAGATTCAACATCATTAAGCAATACGTCTACAGACGCTTTAAAGTTTGGATTGTTGTTGTGTCTATTAATTGTATTCTCTAAAAAGTAGGCATAACCTCTTCTTCTGTTATTATATGAATCGAGACCTTCTCCAAGTAACTCAAAGCGATATTCATCCATGATGGCATCTCTAAAGCTTGCTTGGTCACCATTATATCCTGCGTGTGGTGTTTGTCCAGCGCGTGCCAATACTTCAGTAACATAACCCAATGCTTCTCCATTTTGTAATTCATTAGATATTTCAGACAACATTAAAATCAAATCTGCATACCTGTATACTGTTAGATTTTGGCTATTACATTGATTGGTGTGTGTTTTGTCTTTTTCAGCGTGCTTAAATAAATAGGGGTGTGCATTTGAAAAAGCACCACGTGTCGCATTAGATGGATACACCCTTACTGTTCCGCCAGTATCAGCTCGAGTATATTCATGTAAATATGTAGCGCCTAACCTTGGGTCATCAGGGTAATGTGCGACGTGATAGTCATACACATCTGCAGAAACACTAAACCATCCAAAAGCTTGTCCTGCTTTATACTTCCATGGCGTGTAATTACGTCCCATTTGAGAGTTACATGCATCTTGAGCAAGTTGTAATTCAAATATTGATTCTGTTGAGTTTTCATTACTACCATCAAATAAAGTAGCATAATCAGAAACAAGTGAATATTCGCTAGAATCATAAACTGCTTTTGCTTCTTGGTATGCCATATTCCAATAGTCCATTTCAGACATCCCGTCTGCTTGCAGGCTTGGGTTGGTAGCCAATAACATATAAACTTTTGCAAGTAACATTCTAGCCGCATGAGCTTTTGGAAAGCCAATGCCTGCAGAACCATTTAACATTACTTTTGCTTGTTCGGCATCTAAAATGATTTGTTGATATACATCTTTTGAAGGCATTTTGGGTTTATGAATATTATCCGAGTCAGGAAGACTTGTCCAAACTGGAACATCACCCCATAAACGAGTTAGGGAAAAATATGCCCAAGCACGTGAGAAGAAAGCATGACCAATTACATCATTAATTCTAATTTGATTTGAATCTGTTGATGAAGCGTCATATGTAGCATTCGAAATAGCCGCATTTGATCTTGAAACCAATCGATATAAACCAATCCAAGTATTTTGTGTGTCTACATTTTCATTGGGATTTAATTTCATAACATTATTCATCCATACAGATGTTAGTTTATTACCACCCCTTCTTGTGACCATTAACCCCGAATATCCATTTTCAACAAACATGCGTTGCTCCTGATTATTGTAAGTTGCGTATGCTGCATATATTCCATCTCGAGCTGCTTCTGCACTTAACGCATTGTCATACATTGTGCTGTCCAAGAATGGTGGGGCCTCTTCAAGGTTACAAGAAACTAGTATTAAACTTGTAGTAAACAAAATGCATACTAACATTGCAATATGCTTGAGTTGAAATTTTCTTAGCGTATTTAAAATTGATTTTATTAGCATGATATTAAAAGTTTAGGTTTAATCCGATTAAAATATTTCTTGAATTTGGAGGGCCATTCCAGTCAACACCATTTATAAGACCTGTCCACATAAAACTGGTTATTTCAGGATCATACCCACTGTAATTTGTTAGGGTCAAAAGATTTTGTCCTGTAACATAAATATTGGCACCTTTGATGGTGTTGTTTTGGTTGATAGGAAGATCATACCCAAGTGTAATGTTATTTAAACGCAAATAACTTCCATCTTCAACATATCGGTCAGAAATAGCTAGAAATTCTGGGCCATCATTTCCTAAATAACCAATGCGTGGGTAACTGTTGGAAGGTTTTTCAGGACGCCAAGCACCGTGATAAGCGTCGCTTAAGATATTTCTAAACAATCCCTCAGCATTCCCCATTTGTATTAAGTTTCCATTAATAATATCATTTCCATAAACACCATTAATAAGTGCACTCAATGAGAATGCTTTATAACGAACAGAAAGATTTATACCAAATGTGTAATCCGGGTTTGGATTACCAATAATGGTTCTATCTGAAATATCAATTACATTATCTCCGTTTTGATCAATAATACGTACATCACCAGCTTGCGCATTTCCAACAGTTGTATCGCCCGTTTGGTAAATACCATCCGTCTCAAATCCGTAAAACAGCGCTGTTTCTTCGCCTTCAATAAAAATATTGGCAGGATACTTAAAGTAGTTACCTCTACTAATCGTATTTCCTAAATAAAAACGCCTGTCAGCATAGCTTCCATCAATTAATATAGGAGAAAGAGGCTGTGAAGATAGTCCTTCAATTCTCGTTTCGTTAAACGCAATATTACCTCCAAAACTAATTTCTAAGTCGTCTGTGCTAATAGGGTTAACTTGAAGTGCAATTTCCAATCCTTTGTTTGATAATTCACCTCTATTAATCAGTAAGTTGCTAAAACCAGTTGAAGGAGCAATGTTTGAGCTAACCAATAAGTCTTTGGTTGTTTTGTCATATGCATCAACAGTACCTGTGACAATACCATCGGCCAATGAAAAATCCACACCAATATTGGATTGCTCTGTTGTTTCCCAGGTTAATGTTGCATTTGCAATGTTATTCAAAATCAGCGGTACGCTGGTTCCGTTGGTTGGAGTTCCATACAATACACTTGAATTAATACCGTAATTTGACAATGTTCCATAAGCACCAATTCCATGATTCCCAATTTGACCCCAACCCACACGTAATTTTAACTGGTCAATGGCGTCAATATTTTGGATAAATCCTTCACGGTCAAGGTTCCAAGCAAGTGCAACAGAGGGGAAAAATCCATAGCGTTGATCTTCCAAAAATTTGGAAACACCATCTCTTCGGAAGCTAGCTGTTAGAATATATTTATTGTTAAAAGCATAATTCACACGTCCCAAAATAGAAAACAGCTTGGTTTCTTGGTCAAGGTTTGCTAGTGGACTTGAAATAACCTGTCCTAAGAAAGGTTGTTCGGTTGTTTTTTCTAAGGTCACAAAATCTTGAACCACATAAGTCATATTTTTGCTTGTACGCTGATCGTATGTAAGACCCAAAACCGCATTGATACGGTGTTTTCTATTAAATGTTCGGTTAAAACGCAATGTGTTTACAACCTGGAATGAAGACGCGTTCATATTTGATAACTGAAGCTGTCCATTTGCATTTAATCCAACAAAAGTTGTCAAGCCGTAGAATCTTCTTCTTTCCTTAGTTCTAATATTACCTCCAGCTCTGAGCTGATAACTTAAGCCTTTTAGACCCAAATCAAATGTTGCTGTTAAAGACCCAAAAAATCTGTTTTCATTAGACTTATCTTCAAAGTCCTCAATAAAGGAGTATGGACTTGAAATGCCTAAATCGTCAATGTTTTCCGCATCCTCTAAACCGTCAGGTAGTATGGGACGGAAAGAAAGTAAGTTTCGAATAAAACTCTGGTTTGCACTACCAATTAAATCACCACCCTCTGCAAAGTCTGTTGCACTAAAAAATCCACTAAGGCGAGCATTAATTTTAATTTTGGGACTCAATGTTTGATTTAAGTTTAAGCGAAGGTCTCCACTTTTAAAGCTCGAGTTTTTCGCTAGACCTTTCTGATCGTTAAAGCCGGCGGATAAATAATAGTTCCCGTTATCGCTACCGCCTGAAACGGAACCGCCAACACTTAAACTTGTTGACAAGTTAAGCAGCTCGTCTTGCCAATCAACCGTAGTTACTGGCGTATCAGAGATGGATACATTTCCATCATTATTTACAATTTGATACAACTGATTGCCCTCAATGTGAAAGGCAGGAAACCCAGTAGCTGTTGTTCTTAAGTTTGACTCGTTTCTGTAACGCGCATAATCAAATGCATCTAGCACATCATATGTTTTGGTAACACTTCTCATAGAAGTATTTACAAAGAAATTTGTTTTGACTTGGTTAGGCGTACCTTTCTTGGTGGTGATAAGTATCACCCCATTTGCACCCCTAGAGCCATAAATAGCAGTTGCCGAGGCATCCTTTAATATTTGAATGTCTTCGATATCTCTAGGATTAATTCCATTAAGTCCGTTTTGTTGTTCTTGACCTGTATTGTTACCGCCTGTGGCAACAACATCTTCACTTGCAGAGGAAATAATAATGCCATCTACAACATAAAGCGGTTCGTTATTTCCGCGCAAACTACTTGTACCACGAATACGAACACTAATACCGGAACCCGGATTTGCAGCGTTTTGTGTTACCTGAACACCAGCAGCTCGTCCTTGAAGCAGTTGATCCACAGTAGTAGATTGACGTGAAATTGTCTCACTAACTTTAACGGACGCTACCGATCCTGTTAAGTCCTTTTTAAGTACCGTACCATACCCAATAACAACAACTTCCTCTAACTCGGAAACATCTTGTTGTAATGATACTGAGATATTACTTTGGCTTGACACGTCAACTTCAAAACTCTCAAAACCAACATAAGAAATGATAATCTTGGTTTCCCCAGCTTTTAATGCAATGGTAAACTTTCCATCAAAGTCAGTTATAGAACCTATGGATTCGGAGCCCTTGACCTGAACAGTCGCTCCAGGAAGTGGACCGCCCATGTCGTCATTCACCACACCACTAACAATTTTACCCTGTGAAAAGGCAAAAAGTGGCAATAGTAATAATATGTAAATTAGTTTTTTCATTGGTTATAGTTTTGAATTATAAATTTATTTAAATATTGAATACCTATTTTAGAACTTTTGAATTATTCATTGAAACATTTGATTCATTACGAAAATATTTGATTCTTTTATGTCAAATTGATAATCCTATTGCACCTGCCATCTAATTTATCTTAGTTTTTAGCCCAAATCTTATACTATGAAGTACTCGCTTATTTTATTTTAGCGTATTGGGGTATATACGCTCAAAACCACAAACACTAATGATATCCATATGAAATTTAGAATCCGATATTTCCTTCTGAGTCTAGCGCTAATGGTATTTGCTGCATTTAAGCTTTCAGCACAAGTTTATTATGTTTCCGCATTGTTGGGCAACGACTCAAATAGCGGATCAGAAAATGCGCCATTTGCAACCATTAATAAGGGGATTGCTGCAGTAAGTGCGGGTAGTACCGTGTATGTTATGAACGGTGAATACAAAAACCAGGGTTATGGAACAGCCTCAGCCCATCCCTCAAACGGTGAATTGAGTGAAAATATGAGCAATCCTCCAGCTGTAACCATCAATAAATCTGGAACTGAAGGGAATTATATTACTATTCGTAACTATCCTAACCATAGTCCTAAAATCATTTTTGATGGTAAAGGTGGTATTCTTATAAGTGGGCCCCAAAGCTATGTGATAATTGAAGGTTTCGAAGTACAAGGCCCAGCAGCTGACATAACATATGACATGGCTATAACAGAAAGGAACTGGAAAGTTAAATGTGACCAAGATGGACTGAATTATACGCATAATTATTTTTCAGGTTTTGGTATTTGGGGTGGTTTTAGTCAGAACTTTCTCCATCATCATATTATTGTTCGAAACAATATTGTACATGACACAACCGGTTCCGGTATTCGTTTTAACGACAGTGACCACATAACCATTGAGAACAATACCGTTTACAATACTACATGGTGGACCTCTAATGCCTCTAGTGCCATTGTTTTTGCTGAAACCAAATCGCAATCCTCTTCAGATAATGGAGATAATATCAAAATGATAATACGTGGTAATACGGTATACAATAACTGGAATCGGATTCCTTTTTACATGACTCAAGGTGTCGTTCCCCCTAATGGAAATCCACCAAGTGGGAATTATGGAAATGCGAGTTATTCAACAATTTTAGATGGCCAAGGGCTATATGTGACGCGTAGTGACAGTGATTATTATGGTACGTTTTTGTTCGAAAACAATTTATGTGTTAACAACGGAAAAAACGGAATAAACTTTGATAGATCTGAGGGAAGTTCGGCTTTGATTAGAAACAACACCATTTACTTTAATGGTGTACATGAAATTATTCAGGACATTTCTGTAAACGAAGGTAACCCGCCACATAGAGGACAAAAAGTAGCTGGAATAAAGTCCAATTTTTTTAGAAATGTGACGGTCGTAAATAATATAGTAGTAACAAGAGAGTATGATTTTTTTGCCATGCAACTTCAAAACCAAAACGAAAGCGGTACTGTAAAAGTAGCAAACAACAATATTTTTGTTAATGGAAAATTACCTGGTTATACCAATTCAGAAAATGAATATATTGTTCATAGCTGGGTTAGAGATAACAATCAGATTATCAATGACATCGGTTTTAATGATAGTAATCACCTAGATCCCATTTCTTTTGTAAACGCACCTGCAATTGTTAATGGGTCCGTAGATATGTCTGGCACAGATTTTAAATTGCAATCTAACTCCCCGGCCAAAGACGCAGGTGATCAAAAAAATACACCTGCTTTCGATATTCTAGGAAACCCAAGGCCTATTGTCCAAGACAATACAAATGTAATTTCGTCAAGTAGTTTTGAAGCTGCTTCGGATGGCTGGACAAATTTTGGTAATATAGCGGTATCTCAAAGTACAGAAACGGCAAAAACAGGAAGTAGAAGCTTAAAAACATCAGGTAGAACCGTAAACTATCACAGCCCAAGAATCTTTTTAAATGATCTGCTTACTGTTGGAGAAACCTACACGTTTTATGTTTGGGTGAAATTAGCTGAAGGAAGTGGGCCTGTTCAACTCGTAGTAAAGTCAACTGTCAATGCAGCTACTGAAACTGGTGAAGACCAAATAACTTATACAAACTTAGCAAGTGAAACGGCAACAGCCAATGGTTGGGTGCAACTCAAAGATGACTATACGCATACCCAAAACGATCAAAGCTTTTTGTATATAAAAGGGCCCAGCGTAAGTAACGAACAAGGTGTTGATTACTTCATAGATGATTTTTCACTGGTCACTCAAGGAACTGGAGAAGTAGATTTTACCGATGCTGGAAATGTAGTTGACATTGGTGCCTATGAGTATCAAGCTGGGCTTTCTACTTCAGACAATCCCATGCAGGCAAAAACCGTTTATGCCTACCCTAATCCAACTAAAAACATATTAACGCTCATCAACTTGACCGCGCAAGAAAGTGTTGGGGTTTATGACCTGTTAGGCCGAAAACAATCCATTGAGCAAGAAAGAAATCCTAATCGCTTAAAGCTAAACGTGTCAAATCTAAAAAGAGGTCTCTATTTTATTAATGTTTCCAACAGTAATGGTGATACAAAAGCCATACGCTTTATCAAAAAATAAACAATAAAATAAACCGCCATATCAATGATTTGAAATGGCGGTTTATACGTTAAAGTCGTGACGCTATAAACAGTGCCGTAACTTCTTATTTCTTCTTCCAAAGATTATTCATTTCTTCTAAAGTCTTGCCTTTTGTTTCTGGCACGTATTTGAGAACGAATACGGCGGCCAGTACAGACATAATTCCATAGATCCAATAGGCAAAACCATTGTTGAATGTGTCAACCAAATATGAATTTTCATTCATCACCGGGAAGGTTGCTGATACCAGCCAATTAGATAACCATTGTGCTGCCACTGCAATAGGCATGGCCTTGTTACGGATATCGTTTGGAAAAATTTCAGCAAGTAGTACCCAAGTGACAGGTCCCCAACTCAATGCAAAAGCAGCAACATATACCATCATACAAATGAGCGCGGCATATCCGCCTATCTCTGCATAGAATGCAAACCCCAAAGCAATCATGGCAACAGCCATCCCCACTGCGCCAATAAACATTAAGGGCTTTCGTCCATAATTATCTACCGTTTTAACGGCAACTATGGTAAATAGGAAGTTTACAATTCCCACAATAATGGTTTGTAGAAGCGCAGCGTCTGTGCCCAAATCTAAGGTTTTAAAAATCTCAGGTGCGTAGTATAATACAACGTTAATACCTACAAATTGTTGAAATACAGAGAGCAAAATACCGATGATGATAAGTCCCCAACCATAAGTAAGCGCGCTATTGGTTTTAACAACTAATGTATTCTTAATATCACGCAAGATACTTTGAGCTTCGCTTTCGCTATTTACTTTCTTTAAAATTTCTAAAGCCTCAGCTTCTTTATCGTGTGATACCAAGGATCTGGGGGTATCAGGAACAAAATACAAGAGTGCCAAGAAAATACTAACTGGAACCAGTTCAGAAGCAAACATATAGCGCCATCCAATTTCATTAAGCCATAAATCATCGCCACTCAAAGCAATGAAATAATTTACGAAATAGACAACCATAAATCCACCAACAATGGCCAGTTGGTTATAGGATACTAATTTTCCCCTGTCCTTGGCTGGTGCAATTTCAGCAATGTAAACAGGTGACAGCATGGATGCTATACCAACGCCAATACCTCCTATAAGTCTGTAGATCATAAAAACAGTAGAGAGCGTGTGATCGCCTTGACCAAGTGGTTGAATAAACATTTCAGGAAGGGCTGAGCCAAGTGCTGAAATAAAGAATAAAACACCGGCTACTACCAGTCCTTTTTTTCTGCCCAATTTCTTGCCAACCACTCCCGCAAGGGCGCCACCAATAATACAACCGATCAGTGCAATGGAAACTAGCCACCCTTTTAAGGAACTTGCAGCTAGCTCGTCTAATCCTTTGGGTTCAATAAAAAAAGCATCTAAGGAACCTACAGTTCCTGCTATTACACCTGTATCATAACCAAAGAGTAGACCACCTAATGTAGCTACTAAAGTTAATCGCAATAAATATGACTTGTTTCCCATGATTGGTTGTTTATATGTGGTTATTTAAAATATTTTCTAAATACTCTTGCTTACCGCTTATCGGTGTGATAGCAGCCGTATTGTTGGTGGCCACATCAAATAAGTCGGTCAGCGACAATTTACCTTGCTCAAATGCAGATCCCTGTCCACTGTCAAACGAAGCATATCGCCCGTTAACTATAGATGAAAAAGTAGGATCGTTAAGTACTTTATCTGCTACTAGAAGCCCACGTGCAAAGGTATCGGCACCTCCAATGTGTGCATGGAATAGGTCTTCCAAGTCCGTTGAATTTCGTCTGATTTTGGCATCAAAATTAACACCACCACCTTGTAAACCACCTGCTTTGAGAAAAACCATCATGGCGCGAGCCGTTTCTTCAATATTGTTGGGGAATTGATCCGTATCCCATCCATTTTGGTAGTCGCCCCTGTTGGCGTCAATACTACCCAACATATTGTCATTGGCAGCAACCGTCAGTTCATGCTCAAAAGTGTGCTGTGCCAAGGTTGCGTGATTGACTTCAATATTCAACTTAAAATCGTCATGAAGGCCATATTTTTGTAAAAACCCAATAGATGTTGCCGCATCAAAATCATATTGATGTTTACTTGGCTCCATAGGCTTAGGCTCAATAAAGAAAGTTCCCGTAAACCCTTGCGAACGTGCATAGTCTTTAGCCATGGTTAAAAAACGTGCCATGTGCTCTTGCTCGCGTCCCATATCGGTATTTAGTAACGAAATATATCCTTCACGACCACCCCAGAACACATAGTTTTCACCCTTGAGTTTTAGGGTAGCATCCAATGCCATTTTAACTTGAGCACCCGCATAGGCAACTACGTCAAAATCTGGATTGGTGGCGGCGCCGTTCATATATCTTGGGTTGGAAAAGCAATTTGCCGTTCCCCACAAAAGCTTGATCCCTGAGGCCTCTTGTTTGGTTTTTATATAATCCGTAATGGCTTCTAATCGCTTTTCTGATTCGACCAATGAACTGCCTTCTTGGATAAGATCATAATCGTGAAAGCAGAAGTAATCAAAGCCCATTTTGGATATAAATTCAAAAGCAGCATCTGCTTTGTCTTTGGCAGCCTGAACTGGATCGTTGCTTTGGTCCCAAGGAAAGTTTTGGGTACCAGCGCCAAATGGATCCGAACCTTGGCCACAGAAGCTATGCCAATAAGCAATAGCAAATTTGAAGTGTTCGCGCATGGTCTTGCCAGCCACAACTTGATCTGGATTGTAGTATTTAAAGGCCAAAGGATTGTCTGATGTTTTTCCTTCGAATGCAATTTTTGGTATTCCCTTGAAGTATTCTTTATCTCCCATGGTATCGTTAATTATTGATTATTTTTTTTAATTCTTTTTCCCATTTTTCATAGGCTTCGACATAAGCGTCTGTATTTTTTTGAGGAGTATAACTACTCACGTAATCATTTTTTGAAATTCGCTCGCCAAAAGCAGCCAAATCGTCGTGGTGAACCGAAGCAGCTCTTGCGGCACCAATAGCGCCAGTAGTGTTGTAAATTTCAATCTCTTGTCCAATCAAGGATGCGATGGTGTTAGCGAAAACCTCAGATCTGAACAAATTGTCATTTCCAGCTCTTATAACATGCAAAGGCGTATTGTCGCTTTTAATAAACTTCATTCCATAAATAAAAGAGAATGCAATACCCTCAAGTGTTGCTCTGTAAATAGAGCCTTGGCTGTGTTTGTTCAGGTTGATGTTTAACATCCTGGCTTCAATATTCCTATTACCCAGCATACGCTCAGCACCATTACCGAAAGGCATCACGCACAAGCCGTTGGCACCTATAGGTGCTGCATCGGCAAGTTGGTTCATGTGGTTATAGCTCTCAGCCCCTGTATTATTTTTCATCCACCTGTACTGTATGCCAGCTCCATTGATACATAACAACTTCCCAATAACGGGTTTAGAAGCAGTATAGTTTACGTGTGCAAAATGATTGATGCGTTCAAGTTCTTTTGTTTGCATGCTGTCGGTAAGGGCATATACCACCCCAGATGTTCCACCCGTGGCAGCAACCTCTCCAGGCTTCATCACGTTAAGAGATAATGCATTGTTGGGTTGATCCCCAGCTCGGTAGGAAATAGCTGTCCCAGCTTTTAGTCCGGAAGCTTCCGCTCCCTGTTGGTTGAGTCTTGCCTGTACAGAAAAATTATCAACCAAATCGGGGGTCATTTCTGGGTTTAGTTTGTAATACGAAAGCAGCCAGTTTGCAGGTTTGTGATTTTTATAATCCCAAAGGGTGCCCTCCGAAAGTCCATTGATGGTCGTGGTTATGTCTCCTGAAAACTTATAGGCAATATAATCGCCAGGCAGCATGTATTTATATATTTTTTCATAAATATCCGGCTCGTTGTCATGCACCCACTTTAGCTTGGAAGCCGTAAAATTTGCAGGGCTATTGAGCAAATGCTCCATACATTTTTTGGTGCCTAATGCCTTAAAGGCTTCGTTCCCAATAGCTACTGCTCTACTGTCGCACCAGATGATGGCATTTCGAAGTGGTGAACCATTGCGGTCTACCACAACCAACCCATGCATTTGATAAGCAATGCCAATTCCGCTAATCTTAGCTGAATCAATACCTGTTTGCTTTAAGAGTTTTTTTGTAGCCAAACAAATCAGTTCCCACCACACCTCAGGATCTTGTTCTGCCCAAGATACTTTGGGGCTAATCATGCCCATCTCGCCCTCGGGTTCGTGGGTAACGGCAATTTGTTTTCCCGTATCCACTTCTACTAGTGCCGCTTTTATGGAGGAGCTGCCTATATCATATCCAATATTATACATGTATAGAAGTAACTGTTAGTTATTAGAATCTCCAATCGTTACCAAAGTAAGTCTTCATTGGATCAATAGTTCCGTCTTCGTTGTGTTTAAATGTAGTGAATTTAACATTTCTCAAATGTGTTTTCCCTGAAATCTCGGTATCGTGGTAAAACAAAAACCACTGGTTTCCAACTTTCAAAGTAGAATGATGGTTTGTCCAGCCTTGTACTGGTTCGTTGAGCACGCCTTGATACGTAAATGGTCCGTATGGATTGTCGCCAGTGGCATAGGCCAACAGGTGAGTGTCCCCCGTAGAGTAGCTCAAATAATAGGTGCCGTTGTGCTTGTGAATCCAAGGCGCTTCAAAAAATCTTCTGTCTAAATCTTTGGTTAAAATGGGATTGCCGTTTTTGTCTAAAATTTCAATTTGCTTTACTTCTTCAGCAAACTCAAGCATGTCGTCTGAGAGTTTTGCAATTCGTGGTAATATGGCTGGGTTATCAGGGATTCCCATATCTTTTAAAGACCCATTTTCATCATAAGATCCACTTTCCCAACGTTGTAATTGTCCGCCCCAAATACCTCCATAATAAATATAAGCACTACCGTCATCGTCTACATAAACAGCAGGATCAATGCTGTAGCTACCTTTCATTGGTTCGGGCTGCGGGGTGAAGGGCCCTTCGGGTTTGTCTGAAGTAGCAACACCTAGTCTAAATATGTTATCGGCATCTTTGGCAGGGTAATACAAATAATATGTGCCGTCTTTATATGCTGCATCTGGTGCCCAAAATTTACTTTTTGCCCATGGCACATCGTCAACACTTAAACCCACGGGGTGTACGGTAACATCACTGCCGTCTAGGTTCATAGACAACACTTGGTAATCTATCATGTTAAAATGATTGCCGCTATCGTCTTCAATGCCACCTGACTCAATATCATGAGAGGCATAAATATAAATGCGGTCATTAAAAATATGTGCAGAAGGATCAGCTGTAAAAATTTCACTAACCAGAGGGGTATTTAAAAAGTCTGGATTTGGATTTAATTGTTCTGATAATTGACCACATGAGCTGATTGATACTGATATAACAAGTAATGGTAAAAAAATAGAAAAGAATTTATTGAGCATGGTTTTGGTTTAAAGTCATGTCAAATATATTATGGTGACTTGTCGGGAATTATAATAAATTGAGCAAAAACTAATACATGGGTTCCAAAGCATCTAAATCAGCTATGCTAAGTAGCATATTTAACCCTTTTGAGCTTATGTGAGAAACTTTAGTAATGTACCTCCATATAATCTTCATCTGTTAAGGTTCCGAGCAGGGCTTTGTCGGGCTTGTTCCATTTTGAAGTGCGATCTAAGGGATGAAGTGTCGGCTTAATTAGTGGCATGGTGTGTGTAATCAAAAAGTCGCCTTGCTGGGTCATCCATCGCACTAATTCTTGTGCTAGCTCCGCCTTAATTTCGTTGAATTTAGTATTCGATGCCAAATTGTGGTGCTCATAAGGGTCGTTTTGAAGATCATACAGCTCTTCGTAAGGAACATGCTTAAACGCTTGGGCGCCAAGTTTAATAAACGCATTAACTGCGGGGTTATCACCAAGGTTTTGGTCCACTACTTCCATAGCGTTAAAGTTTCGGATATATTTATACCGTGTTCCTCGCACCGATCTAGAAGGAAATATTTGACACTTTTGGATATTTTGTCTGGTCGAAATTGCATAAACATAATCCCTAATGGGCTTGTCATCCCCAGAAAGTAAAGGCAAAAAGCTTCGCCCGTCTATAGCTTCAATATCGCCACCACCAGCAGTATGCACCAAAGTAGGCAACACATCGGCTATGGTAACCAATCGATCTGACTGGGTTTTGGGCATCACCTTTTGGGGCCAACGCACTACCATGGGAATTTTAATCCCCGTTTCGCGAACACTCCATTTGCCCTTTAAGCCGTGGTCTGACATATACATAAACAAGGCATCGTCTAGTACCATTTCAGACGTGAGCATGCTAAGTACTCGTCCTAGTTGGGCATTGTCATCTTCAATGTTATGATAATATCCAGATTTGTTGCGTGCAATATTTTGGGTTGGATTCTTTACTGAGGGATCATAGTCCAAAGGTTTATCTGCATAATTATTTTGCTTGGGGTATGGGCCGTGAGGAAGATCAGAAGCGAAAATGATACAAAACGGTTTTGTTGTGTTTTGAATATATTTTTTGACTTTATTTAAGGGCAATAGTCTGTTTTCGGTAGTGTGGTAAAAATGGGTCCAGTTAAACACAGTAGAGGGTTTTATATGCCCTTTACCAGCCAAAATAACTTCATAGCCTAAATCGCTAAAATAGTCGTTGATGTCTTTCACTTTTTTCACAGGCAAATGATTTGCCATACAACCATTTCTTACTGGAAAAAGGCCCGTAAATAATTGGGAGCGGCTTGGCGCACAAATGGCCTGTGCGGTATAGGCATTTGTAAAAGACATGCCCTCACGCACAAGACGGTCGTAATGGGATGTATCCACTTGATCATTACCGTGAATTTCATAGTCCCATGCATTTTGATCATCAGCTAAATAGATAAAAATATTTGGTGTGGGGGCATCATCAGCAGCTTGACCATGAGTCAAAAATGAAAATAATAGCGCAGAAAAAAGGGCAGTGTATGATAATTTCATCATGTCTTAAGATAAAATGCATTAATTGATGCATTAAAACTAACAATTATAATTCACCTCTTGTCTTTGTCAAAACAAATTGGCCATTATATTGTTACAAATGGCTAAATAATTACAATACAGCGACTTGTTTGGTCAAATTTTTATATTAGTTTTACCCAGATGATTAAAATTTACCATTTCTTAGTCTGTAGTTTGATTTTCGTTTTTGGTGCAATCGCACAAGAAAACCCCTTTTTGTTTGTAAAAACAAGCGAAGACATTGGCACACGTGCCATCACTTGTATGATTAACGATTCCAACAATCAGCTTTGGATAGGAACTTATGGGGGTGGACTTAAAAAATACAATGGTATTACTGTTGAGACATTCAAACATGATGTTAATACAGCTTCTGCCTTATCGAGTTCTGAGATTCACGATTTGTATATAGATCAAAAAAATACCTTGTGGATTGCCACGAGCAACGGCTTAAACTTGTACAACCAAAAAACAGCTACTTTTTCACAGTTTAACCCTGAAGGAGTAAAACTATCGGTGCACAGTTTAGCGCAATTGGATGAAATCAGAATTATCGTTGGCACGCATGAAAAAGGAGTGTATGTGTTCAATACAATTACTAAAGAATTTCAAAAAGTTATTCTACAAGAAGGTATAGAAGAAAACGGACTGCAAGTAAACGATATCGCGGTAGACAAATTGAAGCGCATATGGGTGGGCAGTAGTATAGGCTTGATGCAACTAGATTTTACAGCACTAAAACTAAAAGCTGTTGAAAATCGTAAGCTTCAAAACCAGGATCTTTTGTCTAGTGAAATCGTAAGTTTAGAAACTGATACGTTTGGAAATTTATGGGCTGGAACAGTGCAAAACGGGGTTTTAAAAATCATTCCTACTACCGCTACCAATTTTGTATTGGAACATTACCCTATAACGGAAAAACGAATTTTCTCAGTTAAAGAATATAAAGACGGACTAATTTTATGTGGTTCTGAAAATGATGGGCTTTTTGTATTGTCTAACGATGGACAAGTTTTAGATCAATACTTAAAAGAAATTGGAAATGATTTTAGCATACAATCCAATTCTGTTTGGTCCATACACTGTGATGCTAACGATCGTATATGGATGGGGTATTACGACCAAGGATTAAATAAATATGATCCAAAACACTTTAAGTTTAGCTTTCTTCAAAACAACAATAAAAGCCAGGTAACACCCTTTCCCTCATCTATTTCTGCCATTGCAAAAGACGAAAATGAGCGTGTTTGGTTTAGTTGTATTGACAAAGGGGTTTATGTATATGAACCGGCTAAGAACAAGTATATACACCTTAACGATCCTGCAAATAATATTGCTAAGGGCCTTAATAGTATGGACATCCCTTCGCTATTTATAGATAGCAAGCAAAATGTATGGGTTGCCTCATGGTATAATGGTATCTATTTATTGAAAAAAGGATCTAAGCGATTTATAAATTTCAGTACAAATTCTCATAGAAACGTATTAAAATCAAATCGAATTGTAAGCTTTTCTGAAGATTCAAACGGGGTGATTTGGATAGGTACTTTTTCAAGTGGATTGGTGTCTTATGATCAAAAGACTGAAAAACTTAGACATCACGCTAGTGAAGCATTTCAAAAGTTTGAACTGCAAAACGGCAACATCAGAAAGGTTCTTGTAGACAAGGATGATAACGTTTGGATGGGCACAAGAAAAGGTATCTACAGGTATAATCAAAAAAAGGGTGAAGTTGTTTCTTATAACGCTAAAATCCGCGAGTTGACTAATGGGATTGTCGCTGATTTTATTGTTTTTGCGCTATATGAGGATAGCAAAAATAACATCTGGGTAGGTACGGATGGATATGGGCTATTTAGCTATTCTTCAGTGGAAGATTCCTTTACATGGCATGGAAAAGACAGTGAGATCAGGAATATGTCCATTAATTCCATTACACAAACCTATGATGGGTTTTACTGGTTAGGAACTGACGATGGGCTTATTAGATACGACCAAGCCAATGAGAATTTTCGGATTTTTGAATCAGAAGACGGACTGTTGAGCAAGAAAATAAACCGCAGCGCCTTCTATACCGAACGCAACACGCTCTACCTAGGAACTAGTGAGGGTATAAACTTTTTTGATTTTAACAATATTCCCCTAAATGAAAACTTACCGAAAATCATTTTTCAAGATTTAAAAATTGGCAATAAAAGGATTGCTGTTAGTGAAAATGGACCGCTTAAAAAATCTATTCAATACAGCGACACCATCCTGCTAAGCCACGACCAGTCTTCTTTTTCAATTGACTTTATTGGGGTAAACATGACCCGTGGTGAGAAAAACAACTATGCGTATATGCTTGAGGGCTTAGACCGTGATTGGAACTATGTTGATCAGCTTCGTACGGCCACTTTCACAAATATTAAACCTGGAAAATATGTATTTAAGCTCAAGGCAGCCAACAATGATGGAATATGGAACGATGCTTCAAAAGAGGTGTTTATAAAAGTACAATCGCCTTATTGGGCAACCGTAGGGGCGAAAATCTGCTATTTTGTAATCCTATGCGGACTTGGGTTTTATATTTTTAGGTTGATAAAACTACGTGTAAGAGAGCGACGAAAAGCAGAAGTAGAACGAAACCAACGAAAGCAGACAGAAGAATTACACGCAAAAAAAATCCAATTTTTTACCAATATTTCGCATGAATTTAGAACACCACTAACGCTTATGCTTAATCCATTGGAATCGTTATTGTCTGCCCCAGATGTCACGGCGCTGCCAGATGATGTTAGAGCAAAACACCGAATCATTCACAGGAATACCAAAAGAATGAAACGGCTGATTGACGAATTGATGGACTTTAGAAAAATGCAGTTTGGTAAAATACAACTACGTGTCAAAGAAACTGACCTGCTCGCAGTTGTTAAAAATGTTACTTCGTATTACGAAGAAGAAGCACTTTACCGAAATATCCATTTGAATTTTGCCCATGAAGAAATCGGACAAACTCGATTTTGGGCTGATACATCAATGTTGGAAAAAATAATCTTTAACCTACTCTCCAATGCCTTTAAAGCAACAAAAGAAGGTGGAGCCATTGATGTAGTTGTACGCTATCACCAAGGTGGAGTGGTATTCCCGCTAATTGATAATATTCAACCACAAGATGCGTTTGAGGTCATAATCAAGGACAGTGGAATAGGCATCAAAAAAGAAAATATCAGGAATATTTTTGAGCGTTTCTATCAAGACAAAGACAACAACGAGCAATACTATGGCGGTACGGGAATAGGTCTTGAGGTTGTTCGCAAATTTGTAGATTATCATAAGGGTAAAATTGAAGTTGAGAGCGAAGAAGAGCTGGGTACATCATTTAAAATCTTTTTTGCTGCGGGAAAAACCCATTTTTCAGAAAATCAATTTGCCACATACACTACCGAGCAACCACACCAAAATATAACACAAACACGTGACGAAAACCTTGAAACTACAGAGCCCCATACTGAAAAAGAACACAGCCTTCTTATTGTTGAAGACAATCTAGAGCTTCGTGAATACCTTAAATTAGAACTTAAAGGAGCGTATCGTGTTTTAGAAGCGGCGAATGGAAAAATAGGTCTTGAAATGGCAAAACAACACAAGCCTGATGTGATTATTGCAGATGTCATGATGCCCGAAATGGACGGTATTGAAATGTGTCAAGTGCTCAAATCCAATAAGTCCACCGGCACTATTCCAGTGCTTATGCTCACAGCCAAAGTAGCCGAAAAAGAGCGTATTGAAGGAATTGATGCAGGCGCTGATGTATATTTAAAAAAACCTTTTAGTGTAAACCTCCTGAAATCACATTTACGCCAATTAGTCAAGGCCAAAAACACATTCTATCAAACCTATTTCAAAAGTCTTGAGTTAGACGTCGATGACGCTAATTATGATAAAAAAATACTTGCAGACGTGTTAAATGTTATCGGAAATAATCTATCCAAAGAAGATTTATGTGTTCAAGATATTGCCAATGAATTGGGATTAAGTAGAAGCAAGTTGTATCGGAAAATTAAGGCATTAACTGGAAATTCAGCTAATGAAATCATTCGGAAAACCCGTCTCGAAAAGGCAAAAGAATTGCTGACAAAAACAGACATGACCATTGGAGAAATTTGCTTTAAAGTGGGGTTTGCCTCTCCTTCCTATTTTACCAAAAGATTTAAAGAACACGCGGGAGTTATTCCAAAAGAATACAGGCTTAACAACGAAGACCAAAAAGAAATAGCAACCAGCTAAACTTCAACGTAAAATGCATTGTTCACATAAGCTTATCTACTACACCACTGTGCTCTTATTTTTAAATGGCATCATTGCGTTTGGACAAGAGAGTACCGCAATTATGGGCAAGGTTCTAGATCAAAATGGCTATGAAGTGCCTTATGCAGCAGTAGGGATTTTACAAAAGAATGTAGGCACAACCTCTACCGAAGACGGTACTTTTTATTTTCGTGTCTCCTATAATGAGCTTGAAGATAATTTGACTGTTTCCTCTCTAGGTTTTTCAAACTTCTCCATTAAAATTAAAGACTTCTTAAAGCTAGAAAAAAAGGAAATCATACTTGAAGAGCAAACCACTAATCTATCTGAGGTGGTTGTGAATTCTGTTGATTTTTATGTCAAGAATGCCCTTAAAAAATTGCGCGACAATACGGTTAGCAAAAATCATCAGTTAAATATTTTATACCGCAGGTGGTCAGTTGAAGACAATTTGTGTCGCTTTTATATTGAGCACAGTATTAATGCTATTGATCGCGGACCCAGTTCCTATCTTGTTAAGTTTTCTGTAGACCACGTACGGACCTCCGCTGATTATAGGTATGTTAAGAATGAGCAGAAATTGCATGCATTAAAGTATATGGAATATAACAACCCACTACGAAAAAGTATCAATGTCAAGTCATACAAGTGGAAAAAAACAGGGGATTCAAGTTACGACAATGAAGACGTTATCATTGCCAAAGGTGTGATAGAAAATAAAGAAACCTTATGGCTGTATATCGGAATGGATACCTATAAGATCTACAAACTAGAAATGGAAAAGAAACCTGAGATAGGAAAATCGCTCATTGCCACCTATGTCTATAAGAAAAACAACAAAGGAAAGCTGTTCTTAAGTTACCACCAGAGAGAGTGGAAAGGTGCTGCAGCCCCATCCGAAAATGTTAAAAGAGCTATGAGGAGTAGCGGCCAAACAGTCCCTAAATACATTCCCATAGCTTATAGGCACGAAGTATATGTCTTGGATATTGAAGAAAACAAAGCCCTTTTTAATGTCGGAGAGGCCTTGCACAACAAAGATATGACGCAGTATAAAACTGCCTATGACCCTACTTATTGGGAAAAATTGAGCATACCGCCCGATACGCGCTTCTTCAATAAAAATATAGGAGAATTGGTTGATTTATTTGGTGTACCCCTTGAGAATCAATTTAAGTATTCAAATATGCGCTAGCCCTTATTGACCGCTCAAATCCAACACAACCGGTTCCGTATTCCCTTTTGCATGTAGAAAATCAACCTTATAGGTTTTATCACCAATGCTAACAGTGCCCTTGTATTTTCCGTAAAACCCAGAAAAAGCAAGTTCTTCGCTGGGGTTAAATTCTGTTTTAAGTTTTGTTGACCACGTATTTTTTATCAATTTTTTTAACGTAAAGAAGGCCTTTTTAGGTTGCATATCCTCATCTAAAATACCCGCTGCATGACCGCGCCACGCATTTTTATCGGTCAGGTTCCACATGGTAATGGAACTCACACTGGGGTGACTAAATAGGAGTGTGTAGAAATCTTTGATATATGCGGCTTGAAATATCTCCTTCTGCATAATACTTGGCAGGTTCATCTTTTTCCCTGTTTTCCGGGCAGCATTGCGCTCCTCCAAAAAGGCCCCGTGGTCTTTCCAGTTATTAAACAACTTTGAACTGGTAACGGAAACTTCTGTGAACTGAATGTCTTTGCCAAGAGGAGTGAACGTACTAACCAAGTCCCAAAGCTCTTGTTCCTCAAAAACCTTATCGTGAGTTTGCATATGGGCTTGCATACCTATGGCTTGGTAGCCCACATTTTGCTCAATAAAATATTCGTTAAGTTTAAGAAACTCAGGGTCTGTTGGTTCGTAGTGGTTGTTTGTATAAGTCTTATTGGGTGCCGTTTTATTAGCAAAGCCATAGAGTGCTAGCATGGCCGGGTATATACCCCCTTTGTGCGTAATCCAACGGGTAACACCACTTGGGGTAACATGATTTTTGAATGGAGCAATGGCTTCATTGTATACATCCCAATATTGGATTTCTGGATAATCAAGCAATAGATCTTGTATGCGCTTAAAGATTATTTTTTCAAGAGCAACGGGATCTTGATGGTCAATAACCCATTGGGGCAAAGATTCGTGCCACAACAACGGGTGTCCCTTAATTTTAATGTCATTTGCTACAGCCCAATCCACTTTTTGGCGCATCATACGTTTATAGCCTGTCAAATCATTTTTCTCATCACGTGCTGCCCAATAAAACCCAAGGGTAACAAAATTAAACAGTTCCTTAACTCGGTTTTGGTATATAACCTGTGCTGTGTTAGAAAGAGAACTTGCTTGTGTCATGGAAACACCAAAGCTGAATGCGTGACTAATCAACTCAAGGTTTACATGGGCCTTATCTTCAAGGGGTTTGCCGTCCAAAACGAACGCCAATTGTACCGTTCCTTTTCTTATTTTTTCAATCCTGTCCTGGGCGCCATCTAGTTGCCAAGGGGTATGGACAAGATGTTCTTGAGCGTTTACGCTTAGCGAAAAAAAAGCAAGTACAGTATATGATACCGCTATAAATCGAATGGTCATGAGCGTTGATTTATTGTGGTGGTAAAGTACTGCGCAATTTCAGCTTGTTTTGAAAGTTTTTTGTCAAAAACTATAATTTTTTAAAGGGATGAAAAAAATGTCCAAATATGCTGCCAAAGCTGTGGGTAAGCTCCAGAAATAGCATGGCCCGCATTTTCAACACGCAGGTATTGAACCACAGCCTGATCCGAACAGCCAGAAAAAACATAGGAAGCATTCCCCGCAATTGTTGTTTGGGTTGGCGTTTCATCACATCCAAACTGAACTGCCCATTTTTGAGCACTTTCATAGGCGCTAAAAAAGGAGTGCCCAAAACGTTCGCCTCCATCAATAGGAATAACGTCATCTTGCCCGCCATTGACTTGAAAAATTGAAACAGGCTTGGTCTGCAAACTAATGTCTATAGAGGCTATCAATTGGGAAGCTACAGGCGCAATTCCTTTAAAATGTTGGGTTTTGGCCGCCAAAGTGTTAACCATTCCAGCTCCGTTAGAAGATCCAATGGCAAAGATGTTTTCGCTGTCTACGTTGGTATAGGTTAACAAGGTCTCTACAAGGGTGTTTACAAAAGCTACATCGTCAGCGGTTGAAGGCTCTGAACCCAGGTTCCAAGATTTTAAATGCCCTTGTGGATAGATTCCAATAAACGAGCCTGTATCTGTAAACTGCCTTAGGGTATTAACCCAATTGTTATTATTCCCACCGCGACCGTGAAAAGCAAAAACAAGCGGATATTTTATGTTTGCGTCGGGAATCGCAGGTGCTTGAATAAGAACAGACCTGCTCACCATTTGACCGTCAATTTGCTGATCAATCGTAATGGTCTTGGTCGTCAATATCTTAGTCACTTCCGCCTCCTCTGTGCTGTCTCCGTCTTGGCCACATGAAAGTAAGCCAATCGCTATTAAAATATAAAAATTCATTCTTTTCATTTTCTAGTTTTAGGTAAATAACTTATCCAATCGTAATCTGAAAAATCGGTGTTGTCTTGCCCATTGCTTGTGGCGTAAAGCCCTATATGAGCTCCTGTAAATCCATTGAAGAGTACCAAGTCTGCTGTGGTTGTGGTCAATACTTTATAACGCTTGCCCTTGGTCGCATATGAAAATGTATACGTATCATTAGCGGACACTAATTTAAAGCGTATTTCTCCCTTATAGGATTTGAGTAGTTGTGTTTTGATTGGTGCTATTTTCTTGTTTTTGTGTACTACTTCTACAACCATACCCTCAGCTTTTTTGCGAACAGAAAAAGATACATAAGTATCCTCTTTTTGCACTATGGCAATTCCAGCAGCAGACTCGTTCCCTGAAGGATTAAAGTGCATCTTGGCGGTGAAAACAAAATCACTCTCTGTCTGTTTTATACCCATAAAATGTGCCCGTTTACGTCTTGAAATGGTATTGGGATGGGTAAACAACCGTAAATGTCCTGGGTTTGCATCAAGACTATAGGTGTTCGGCATCGGTACTCTAACAAAGTTCCATGCCCTACTCAATACATCTTGTTTAAAATCGTCGTAAAAAGTCAAGTCTTTAGTGTGTGCTGTACCATCAAAAATAACAGGGTTTACCTTTTCGATACGTCCCGTTTTTGGGGCGACTACAGGCCACAAAATTTTATCTTTTCTTGGATGCATATCTCGCTCCCAACTCACAGGTACGACAAACGTTTCTCTACCCATATTTGACTTACGATTTAAGTCACCTCGAACGCCCAAGAGGAACATAAACCAGCGGCCATCGTCGAGCTTAACAAGGTCGCCATGTCCAGTGCTGTGCACCCAGTTTTCATATGAAAGTTGTCTTGAGGTAAAAATGGGGTTTCGTGGATTGGAAACATAAGGGCCTGTTAGCTTGTCACTCGCTGCCACCATGACAGCATGATTAAAGGAGGTACCGCCCTCAGCAATCATCAAGTAGTATCTGCCGTCATTTTTATAGATATGAGGGCCTTCTGTCCAAACGCCATCACATGCGCCACGCCACAAAAAATGACGTGCTCCAATCAATTGAAAAGTTTCAAGATCCAACTCTTGCATCCAGATTTCTTTTTGATCTATAAATTCAGGGTTGTTTGGTTTGTGCTGTCCGGTATACCAGAGACGGCCCCCTTCATCAAAATAAAGGTCAGGATCAATCCCTGGAGCTCCTTGCACAACAACAGGATCAGACCAAGGCCCTGCTGGATTAGTAGCGGTAATGATAATGTTATTGCCACTGTGCTTTTTTGTCTCTTCATCAAAGTATATGGCAGTGGTAATAATGTAAAATGTACCCTCGTGATATCGCAAGGTTGGGGCATATATGCCTCCGTTTGGCTGGACGTCAATAAGGTTAACAGCCCCGTTACATTGAGTTTCCCGCTGCAAGCCATGACCAATTAAGGTCCAGTTTACCAAATCTTTACTACTATGAATTGGTATTCCTGGGAAATATTCGAAGGATGAATTTGCCATATAAAAAACATCCCCTACTTTACAAATGGATGGATCTGGATAACCCCCTGGTAACACAGGATTGGTGAAGGTCTGTGCATATAGCATTCCCACATGCAGCAATAGCACAAATTTTATCAAAAAAGAAGAAGCATTTAACATTTTAAGTTAAAAAGGGTATGGTTGCGGTTTATAAATTTATATAGTAAATAGATGCACGCTATTTTTGCTCTAATATAGAAAAATGATAAAACTGTAGTGATCTATATGATTGGCTAACGGCGCTTTTTCTTCTTTCCCTTTTTGAAATCGCCAAAAGAACGGCCCTCTTTTTTTCGTTTGCTAAAACGATCGCCTTTAGTATTTCGCTTTTTGGAGAAGCCTCCACCGCCTTGCAAGTGCTGCCCTCTTTTCTCAGTGGTGCGAATTTGAATCACACGACCATCAAGCTTAAACCCTTCAAATGCAGCCAATACATGGTCTTTTTTGTCCATGCTTGTGTTGAAATATGCATTGTTATCCATCACGTCAACATGATAAATATCGTCCTTTTCCAAAGAAAGGAAATCGACTAAAAACGTCTTTAATGCTTTCCAGTCGTAATCGTCACGACTTCCGATATTGATGTTGTACCGAGCATCAGCAGCCTTTTTGGAACGTTGTTGTCCATCTGGTGCTGTTTTAGAAAGGGCATTTGATTGTTTTTGGTAGTAGCTATGCAGCCTGTTAAACTCCACAGACATCAGTTTTTTGATCAGATCTTCTTTTGAAAAATCGCCTAAAATGGAATTGACTTCTGCCAAGTATTTGTCAATTTCGTCATTGACATCAGTAGCTTTTATTTTTTCAGCAAAGTACTGTAATTGCCTTGTGAGGATCGCATTTACATCTGGAACTTCTTGAGCAATGATTTTGGCATTTATGATGCGTTCAAGTTTTTTGATCTTACCCAATTCGCCTCTAGTGAGTATGATCATGGAAGTGCCTAAACTGCTGGCACGCCCTGTTCTACCGCTTCGGTGCGTATAGGTTTCGATCTCGTCTGGCAATTGATAGTGAATCACATGCGATATGTTGTCAACATCTAAACCGCGTGCGGCAACGTCTGTAGCAACAAGGGTCTTTATTTGCTTGGCGCGAAAGGCTTTCATAACCATATCACGTTGGTTTTGGCTTAGGTCTCCGTGCAAGGCGCCTGCGCTGTAGCCATCTTCAATAAGTTTTTCAGCCACACGTTGGGTGTCTCGTTTGGTGCGACAAAACACAATCGAATAAATATCGGGCTGGGTGTCAGAGAGTCGTTTTAATAAATTGTATCGTTCACGACCGCTTACCAAATAATACTCGTGGTTGATGTTTGTGGAAGCTGAATTCTTGGTGCCAACCGTAATTTCTATAGGGTTGTGCATAAATTCTTTCGCAATGCGCGCCACTTCTTTGGGCATGGTGGCGGAGAACAACCATGTTTGTTTGTCGTTTGGGGTATGTGAAAGAATATTTGTGATGTCTTCTTTAAAGCCCATGTTTAGCATCTCATCGGCTTCGTCCAAAATACAGAAGGCAATAGAAGATATGTTGATGTATTTTCTACGCATCATATCCTGCATACGGCCTGGTGTTGCCACCAAAACTTGTGCTCCTTTTTTGACTGCCTTAGCCTGGTCGTTGATGCTTGCTCCACCATATATCGGGACTATATTCAAGCCTTTAATAGCTGAAGCATACTTGATAAGCTCTTTGCTTATTTGTATGCACAATTCTCGTGTGGGTGCAATTACAAGTCCTTGAGTGGTTCTGCTATTTGTGTCTATTTTTTGTAGCATGGGCAACCCAAAAGCAGCTGTTTTACCAGTTCCTGTCTGGGCGAGTACTACTATATCCGTTTCCTTTTCTAAAAGAATGGGCACGGCTTTTTGCTGAACGTCAGTTGGCGATTGAAAACCTAAGGCATCGATAGCCTCTAGTAGTTTGGGATCAATTCCCAAAGATGAAAAATCTGTCATAAGAAGTGGCAAATGTAACCTAAATAGTTTGAAGAGAACTATACGTCTGAAAAACAGCCCTAAAGCTATATTATTTAACTATTTTTACAGCGAATATAACTTATGAAAACAAAAGCAATTTATTTTCTATTTTTCCTGTCATTTAGTTCGCTATTTGCCCAAAATCTAGCATTACAAAAAATCACAACAACCAGTAGCGTTAGAGGCAACAATCAAGGCGCTTTTGCCGTGGACGGAAATCAATCAACACGCTGGGAAAGTGATTGGAACGATCCGCAGTTTTTAACTGTTGATCTTGGGAGCACCTACACGCTAAACAGAGTCGAAATTGACTGGGAAACTGCTTATGCAACGTATTATCAAATACAACTATCCGACAACCAACAACAATGGACAACAGCTTCAAACATCACAGGCAGTGATGGCGGAACAGATGTTATCGATTTGAATGGAACAACTGCGCGTTATGTACGCATGTATGGCACCCAACGTACCACAATCGGAGGCGCACAATACGGATATAGTATTTTTGAGTTTGAAGTCTATGGGGAAGTGGCAACAAACAATGCTTCCCTTTCCAATATTTTTCTTGACGACGTTGCGTTGGCTGCGTTTTCAAGTAATCAATACACCTATGACCATTTACTGCCGCCTGGAGTAAGTAGTATACCTGTAGTAAGTGCGGCTACTGCAAATTCAAGTGCAACTTATACCATTACAAACGCACAGTCCCTCCCGGGGACAACAACCATAAACGTAACTTCTGCAGATGGCAGCACTACCCAAACATACACCATAAACTTTAAAGGGAGTGCGTATAATTTGGTGTGGAGCGATGAGTTTGATTATACTGGTGCGCCAAACTCCTCAAAATGGCACCATCAAACATACCCTCCTAGTGGGGCTAGTTGGTTTAATGGAGAGGAGCAGCATTATACCGCTCGAATTGAAAATTCCTATGTTAGTAATGGCTCATTAAAAATTGAAGCCATTAAGGAACCCTATCGAGATCCAACAAGTGGCTCTACGAAGCAATATACAGCTGCGCGCCTCAATTCAAAATACGCATTTAAATATGGACGTATGGAGGTAAAAGCAAAGCTGCCTGCAGCGCAAGGTACATGGCCAGCCATTTGGACCTTGGGTAAAAACATCAGTGAAAATGGTGCTTATTGGCAAACGCAAGGATATGGCGATACAGCATGGCCAGCTTGTGGTGAAATCGACATCATGGAGCAAGATGGAGACAAGTCTAAAACATCTGGTGCCTTTCACTTCTCAGACAGCAATGGCAACCACACATATAACTTCGACTACATAAGTGTGTCTAATACAGATAGCAGCTGGCATGTATATGCTATGGATTGGAATGCAGAAACCATTGAGCTATCAGTAGACGGTACGGTTTTTCATACGCTTAACAATGCGCAAAATGCCTATTTTGACAATGAACACTTTATCTTATTAAATATTGCCATGGGAGGGCAATTAGGGGGTAGTATTCCCGATAGTTTTACTTTTGATATTATGGAAATTGATTATGTCCGTGTTTATCAATTACAACCGCTTTCATCCGGTGAGATTGACAAACAAAATATTGAAGTAAACATATACCCCAATCCTTCAATGGGTAAGTTTTATGTTGAGGCAGCTGATGTCATCAATGAAATTGTGGTTTACGATTTAACAGGGCGCATCTTGTCAAAACATCAGCCTTTGGATACTAAAGGGTCTATTTCAATACACCAATCGCCAGGGGTTTACCTCATCAAAGTAACTGGAGCTAAATTCGAAAAAGTAAATAAGGTAATTATAAACTAATGTGTGGGGTTGGCACAAATGTCATAGGATAGATCAACACATAATTTAGACGCTTCCCTATTGAGATAAATCGCAAATTCCAAGAACTGCTAAAATACGTTCGTATTTAGTCATTTTTATTTAAGTATAGTTTTAGCCTAAGCAGATTGCTTGGGGTTTTTTTAACAGTACTACGTTGTTTTTTATTGTTTTTCTAAAACTTTTTTTGCGTAGTGTTTTGTGTAAAAAAGTAAATTAAAATACACTTTCCCCTTCGATACTATTTTTTTTCTTTAAATTTGAATAACTATTTTAAAACTAATAACATGAAAAAGTTCAATTTATCATCCTTTTTAACCCTTATAGCACTTGTTGCTTTTCTAGTATTCGGAGGAATGACTAGTGCACAAGCGCAAGAAGAACCAACATTCAGTGTTTCTGGATCTGTTGATTCTTATTATAGAAGCGCTGAGTACTCACCTGGCACCTCTTTTGCTGACCTAAACGGCTTTTCGCTTGGTATGGCAAACATTGTGCTTTCTTACGAAGGAGAGAAATCAGGTTTTGTTGCTGATTTGGTGTATGGGCCAAGAGGTGCAGATGCAGTATTTAACTCTACTGGATCATCAAACATCGTAAACCAATTATATGTTTACTATAATGTAAGTGATAGTTTTACGTTGACATTAGGTAACTTTAATACCTTTCTAGGATATGAGGTTATTTCACCTGTTGGCAATTTTAACTACTCAACTTCTTACATGTTCTCTAACGGACCTTTCTCACACACGGGATTGAAAGCTGATATCGCAGTATCGGATGATGTGTCATTGATGTTAGGTGCGCTTAACCGTACAGATTACACTGAATCTCAGCCAGTAGGTGACGATTATATGTTCGGTGCTCAGTTAGGCCTATACGGACAATACATCAACTTCTTATCTGGTGGAAACGCTAATGTATCTCAAGTTGATTTCACAGGGGGTATTAACATTTCGGACAGCTTTTTCTTAGGTGTAAATGCAACTTCTTACAAAGATGATTCCGTTGAGTGGTCTGGTGTTGCGCTTTACCCACAACTTACAGTAACTGACTCTTTTTCGCTAGGTCTTAGAGGTGAATCGTTTGATATTAAAGAATCAAATAAATTTACATCTTTCACTGTTACAGGTAGCTTTACATCTGGAAACTTAACAATAAAGCCAGAAATAAGAGTTGACAGTGCGGACGAAAAAGTATCTGCATGGAGTGCTGATGGAGATGATAGCTTATCATCATTCGTATTGGCTGCTATTTACTCTTTCTAGTAGTAAATACTTCACAAATTTTAAAAACCCGCATTAATCGTGCGGGTTTTTTATTGCGTTAAAATCTTCGATTAGCCTCAACTCTTTTGGCACATCTTAATTCATGGAAAGCTATAACAGCTAAATAGAGCTGTTACTTTATAATTGAAATACATTACAATTCCATCAATGCTTCTTTTATGCCAAAATAGGCAGGTTTCTTATTGTATGTACCATCGTGTGGGGTAGCTTGGCCACATCCATCATAATGGGTATTTATCCAACTATCATTATCAGAAGGCCCCCAAATAAGAATGGTATTGCAATTGTTGCGAGAAAAGGCAGTAGATACAATTCCCTTAAATGCCTCCTTTTGAGCCTGTATATTGCCCCTGTCCCCAGCACATATTCTGATGTCGAGCTCCGTTATATTAACAGTAAACCCTGCATTGCCTAAATCGTCTAAGGTTTGGCCCATTTTGGCAATAAATTCAGGCGTTACTTGATCGATTTTAAAATGTCCTTGTAGACCTACCCCGTCAATTGGAGCAGCATAGTTTAACTTAAGTTCTTTAACTAAGGTGCGCATAAAATTATTTTTAGAAGTACCAAAAGGTTCAATGTTGTAATCGTTGTAAAATAAATCCACATTTGGATCACCCTGCCTTGCCCACCTAAACAATTGCGCGAAATAGGGCTGAAAGCCTATATCGCCTTCATCATTTGCTTGGCTACTTACAATGTCATACCAAGTATTAGGACGAAAGTCATTGTTGACTATCGCCTCATTTATTACATCCCATTCATCAATTTTTCCAGCAGAGTAAGAAGATAATGCAAGAATGTATGATTTAGAAAAATCATACACTTGTTGTGCTGTCCAATTTGGAGCTTCTGCTTCAAGCCAAGATGGGATTTGTTTATACCATATCATAACATGACCTCGTTTACGCATTTGATGCCTATCAGCATAAGCGACAAACTTGTCTATATTTTCCGTATTTATTTCTGTGACACTAATATTAAAAGGATCTTGTGGGCGGTTTCGCAGCAGGTTAGCCATCTTCATTTTATTGCCCAACACTATGGCATTGTATTCTGTTTTTAAAATTTGATCTGTGGCACCGCCATTGACCTGTTCATTGTCAAACATGCCATCGCGCATCAAATTACCGATGAATTTGCCCTTTGCAGCGGCATATTCCTTTAGGCTTGTTTCTGCTGTGGGTGTTTCTTCTTTAATTTCCGCATCAATCGTTGCCTTACTGCAACCTAAAAGAAGAAGCACAAAAAAGAGAATCGTGATTTTGTTTGTTGTAATAATAGTAAAAGCCATCGTTTTGTAGTCTATCTATTGTTTTAGCTGGATTATGTTCGTTTTGCTAATAATTGTCAATATAATGTGTAAGTGCGCAGAAATAAACCGTACAAGCGCATTTGAAACTTAACTAGCATACAATGAATCAAATGATTCAAAAATAGATCTGCTCATTTTCACAATTTGAACTTATCAAATGCTAATGTTCCTTACATACAGGGTACATTAACCAATATTAACTCTAAATAGTCTAAAAATATTACTATTGCTGATTATTATAGGTGGCAGACGTAATTATGATAAGAATAAATGACGGTCAGGTAGGATATTTTTAAAAAACACACACAAATAGCAACCCGATTTTATGCAAAACAGCTCGTTTTGACAGCTTAAATCAAAAAAAGATATCCCATTGTAAAAACCTAATTATGTTGTTTTTACATGAATTGGGATAAAGTTTATTTACTTTTACTTAATATATTTATCATATACATAGAATGAAAAAAATTACACTTCTGTTAACTGGGTTTTTTGTTTTTACATTGGCTAACGCACAAGACATAAAATTAAAAGGCGATATAAGCGCAGAAAACAATCAAATCAAAAATGTAGCAGATCCCACTGATGCGCAGGATGCGACAACAAAAAGTTATGTGGATACTAATGTAAACGCTTTTAGCGGAAGCTATAATGACCTCCTCAATAAACCCATTACAATAACAACAGATCAAGCAAATGCTATTACAGCAAATAATGCTAAAGTAAGTTTTCCAGGATTTGGCTCTACTTCAGGAACTGTCCTTGAAGGCTCTACTGAACTGTTTACTGGAAATTATAATGACCTCCTTAACAAACCCATTACGATAACGACAGACCAAGCAAATGCTATTACAGCAAATAATGCTAAAATTTCGAATATTCAAGTTGACTGGAATGCAAACACAGGAGAATCAGCCATACTTAACAAGCCAACTGTTTATTTGAAAGACGAAGTAGATCTATTGCTTTCTCAAATGCAAGATCAAATCAATAGCCTGAAACAGGAAATTCAAAATTTAAATCCCTATAGTGTAGTTGCCTACGAGGGATTCGATTACGACCAAGGGAATACTTTATATACTAAAAATGGTGGCGATGGCTGGGGAGAAGCATGGGATAACAATCTAAGTGCTCAGAATTCGTTTGGTGTTGTTAATATGCACTACATTATAAATTCTAGTTCCTCATATGGAGGAGTTTATAGATCAAGTCGGCGATCAGATATGACATATCCGAATTTAGAATCAATTGGAAATTATTTAGGTAACGACGATATGCAAACAGATGTTGCTTGTTTTAGTTTTAGAAACCTTAGCGAAACAATTAGTTCAGGTGTTTATTATGTTCAATTTTTGGTGCAATTCAATGACTTTTCTGACGCAGATGCGGGTGGAGCCTTAAACAATTACTTTATTTTGAATGAAGATGTCTCTGAAAAGCTAGTAGTCCGAAGAAAAAATGGAAATATTTTCATGGCAAAAACAAAGACAAGTACTGATTCGGCAGACATTGTAGATACGGGAGTAGCATTGAAAGGAGCATCTGCAGCACAGTTTGTGATTATTCAAATAGATTTCGATAACAATAAAACAAGTATTTGGGTTGATCCTGAGCTTAGTTCATTTGACTATGTAAATCCAAGTAGCCCAAACGCTTTTTTAAACTATACCTTTAGCTTTAATAGAATTACACTTGCTTCACAAACAAAGTGGGACTTTGGAGTACCAACGCTGTTTGATGAAATAAGTGTTATAAAGAAAAACTGAACATCTATTTACCGCAGTCTTAGACATTCAAAATCATATAATTTATATAGAAGTTTTACTGTCAGTTTAATGAGTATTTAACTGTACTCCATATTGAATTCTTTGAAGTAAACACGCGACTTTCTAAAACGTTTTTAAAAGGCATTTAAAGAAAAAATATCCCCAAAAACAAAAAATTATTCTTGAGGATAATGGTAGACTCTATTAATCTATTTTCGAAGCAAAATCTCTGTTTTTTAAACAAAATTTTAAAATCTTTTTGAAAACAAAAAACCCGCAAACTAAGTTGCGGGTTCGACTGTACACCCAATTGAGTTATTTTCGAAACAAAGCCTTTCATTTGTGGCCATATTAAATAACAAATAAATGCTTTATTTTTTTGTTGCTATAAACGTATGATGAAAGCCTGATTTAAATCTCATTTCTATAGATGAATATTTTGTTCATAATTTATCTTCAATAACTAAGAGATGTTTAATTTTGAAATTAAATTTTTGAGATTTAAATAAAATTCGATTTTTCGGCGAAATAAGTTTATGCGATACCTATTTTTAATTTTTGTTGTAATCCCCAACGCTTTTTCTCAAAGCAAACTTGAGGAAACCTACTCTAAAAAAGACTCTTTTGTCAATCTTGAAGATATAGTTGTAACAGCCACAAAAACCCCAAAAAGAAAGACGAACTCACCGATCATTATTAATGTCATTAACAGCGAATCCATCCGTAATGTTCAGGCGTGTAATCTTTCTGAAAGCCTTTCGTTTCAAACAGGTTTACGGGTTGAAACGGACTGTCAAACTTGTAACTACACCCAATTGAGAATCAATGGGATGAGTGGCGGATTTTCTCAAATTCTTATTAACGGAAGACCCACTTTTAGTCCGCTAATGGGTTTATATGCATTGGAGCAATTTCCCTCCAACATGATTGAAAAAATTGAAGTCTTGAAAGGTGGTGGATCCACACTATACGGATCGAGCGCCATAGGAGGTACAGTGAATATTATCACCAAAATTCCCAAGGAAAATAGTTCACAAATAGAATTTAGTACCTATTCGATTGATCGACAATCTAATGACTATTCTATTCTCGGAAATTCTAGTATTGTTTCTGCATCTAAAAAAGCAGGGGTGTCTTTATTTGTAAACAAAAGGGAGCGCGAAGCCTATGACAACAACGACGATCGTTTCTCTGAACTCCCTTATTTAAACAATATTTCCTTTGGTGCCAATATGTATTATATGCCTAAAGAAAATCAAAAACTGGATTTCAATTTTAATTACATCTACGAGAATCGATATGGTGGTGAAATAACAGACCAAAACCCCGCACACCTTGCAGAGCAATCAGAAGAAAGAACGCACAACATTTTCGCAGGTGGTATAGATTATCAAATCAACTTCAACAATTACGATTCCTCATTTATCACTTATTTGGCCTATCAAAATACAGATCGAGATCACTATACAGGCATTAAACCCGATGATGATTCTATTGAATTGGATGCGTTCCTAAAGAACCCTCCATATGGGGTTTCATATGTCGAAACCATCAATACAGGCTTCCAGCTAAACCATATGATAAGCCCATTTTTTTCTGGAGATAATGTGCTGACATTAGGGGTTGATTATTTGCATGATCGTGTTTTCGATGAGATACCATCCTACAGCTATTTGGTAGATCAAGTATCAAAGGATCTAGGTATTTTCCTTCAAAGCGATTGGGAAATCAACCAAAAGCTAAGTTTATTAACAGGTCTAAGAGCCGATTTTCACAATTATGTTGACAAACTAATATACAGCCCAAGAGCCTCATTACTCTACAAAGCAAATGATAATTTACAGTTTAGATTAGGATATGGGACAGGGTTTAGAGCCCCCCAAGCATTTGATACTGACCTTCATATCGCTTTTGCAGGAGGAGGAATTTCAAGAGTAAGCTTGTCTCCAGACTTAAATGAAGAAAAATCTGAAAGTTTTAATCTTTCGTTGAACTATGACAAAGCCAAAGAAAATTGGATCGCAGGCTTTACGATGGACTTATTTTACAACCAACTAAACAACGCTTTCATTCTTCAGCCAATTGGGCAAGACGAGTTTGGGGAGGTTTTTGAAAAACAAAATGGTCAAAGCGCTATAATCAAGGGGATAAACCTTGAAGCTAGAGCCAATTTTAATAGATTAATTCAACTAGAAGGCGGCTATACGATTCAGTCGAGTACGTTTAACAATGCTGTTGAGTATATTGAGGGAATACCTAGAATAAAAGAATTTATAAGAACCCCTGACGATTATGGTTATGCCGTTCTGACTTACACCAAGAACAACATATCAAGCACCCTAAACTATGTGTACACAGGAAGTATGAAAGTTCCCCACTTCGCTGGCGCACCCAATCAACTCGTTGATGAAATTGTCACTACGGATTCATTTTCCGAGCTTAGCCTGAAATTTAACTACAACATCCCCACTGACATTATTTCCTTGGACTTATATGCGGGGATTAAAAATATTTTTAACCAATATCAAAGTGATTTTGATTTAGGTAAAAGCAGAGATAGTAATTATGTTTATGGACCTGCTAAGCCCCGAACTACCTATTTTGGGGTTAGGCTAAATTTTTAAAAATATCCCCAAAAACAAAAAAATTATTCTTTAGGATAATCATAGGAGGGTTTTTGATGACTTATTGAGTTACCTACATTAAGCCTTATTTTCTATAAAACTTAACTTGACTATTCCATCATTGCAGCAGCTTGTGCTGCTTCAATGCCCGCAACCATTTGACTGGTATCATACATATGATATTCTGCTGCGATTTTTCCATCATCGCCCCACATAAAACTAATATGTGCAGGCATGTTGATGGTTTCGCCTGTGAGCTTACTTGTTGCTATCCAATTAAACCATGTTTGCGTAACGGTTACTGCATCATAGGCATCACCGCCTGGATAACTGGTGGTTTCTACCCAAGCACCTATGTCTTGTTTGCTGCCCCATTGCATCTCAATAGAAAAAGAGTCATGTTGCGCCCCTAAAAGCACAACAAGATCATCTAAAGAGATGGCCTCATTACTGTTTAAGAAAACTTGTAGTTCTGGAGACCAAAGGGATTTCAATCCGTCCATATCGTTATTGAGATAATGCTGAAAATGCTGTCTTACGGCACTAGATTTATCATCATCAAAATTCACGACTACTCCATTATTTGTACACCCTAGTACTATTAGTGATATAAGTATTACTGCTATTTGCTTCATTGTTAAAATTTATTTGAAAATAAAATTACAAATTATTGAATTAACTAAAAGTTAAGTCTAAAAAATATAGCAATAGATGATGTCGCATATAACAGAAAACTATTAATCGAATATTGAATCAGGTGTATGCAGGCAACAATTAACTGTTCTTGAAGAAGCTAATATTCGTGTATAATATAATAAAAGAATGATTTTCTTTTTGATTCGTTAACATATTTTGATCTTTAAAAATAAACTTTCTTGGTTTTTATGTCCAGTAATAGTTTCAGGTTTGAAATAAATTTAATTTGAAAATTACGATGCTTTTATACTGGTTAACTTAAGATGATAAGTGTCTCTGGACATCTTCAATCATATTTCTGACCCCACAATAAAACGGTGTTCTCTGGTGCAGTTCTTTTGGTTCTATTTCCATTATTCTTTCATTTCCATCAGAAGCAGCTCCTCCTGCTTGCTCTGCCAAAAAGGCAATGGGATTGCACTCGTACAACAACCGTAACTTCCCATTTATATGTTTTGAGGTTGGTGGGTATAAATAAATACCTCCTTTTATTAAGTTTCGGTGAAAATCTGAAACCAATGAACCAATGTAACGAGAAGTGTATGGCCTATCGTCTTTATTTTCCTGGCAAAACTTAATATAATTTTTTATTCCTTCAGGAAAATGAACATAATTACCCTCATTAATTGAATAAATGTTCTCTGTAGATGGAAATTTTAGATTTGGATGAGATAAATAAAAAGTTCCTAAGGCTGGATTAAGTGTAAAACCATTTACACCATACCCTGTCGTATAAACCAACATGGTAGAAGTGCCGTATAAAACATACCCAGCAGCAACTTGGTTAACACCCTTTTGTAAAAAATCTTTTTCCTTTACAGTTGTATCTTGAGCTGTTATCCGTCTAAAAATAGAGAAAATAGTACCCACAGAAACATTGGTATCAATATTTGAAGAGCCATCTAATGGATCAACCAAGACGACATAATTGTTTTGATTTGTTTTGGAGGTTGACGAAATACTGACATAACTATCTTCTTCTTCAGAAGCAAAACCACAAACAATGTCTCTATTGATAAGCGCCTTTTTAAATACTTGATTGGCGAATACATCTAATTTTTGCTGTTGCTCGTCTGAGTGATTTGTCTGGCTGGTAGCCCCAATGATATCAACCAGACCAGCCTTATTAACCTCGTGATTAACTGTTTTGGCAGCTAACCGAATAGCATTAAGTAATCGAGACAGTTCGCCTGTGGAGTATTCAAATTGATTTTGATTATCAATAATGAATTCACCCAAAGTTTTCTTTGTAGTCATGAATAGAGCTGTAAAAGATAAACTATCGAATTGCAGCTATTATCGCTAAAGCTTCTCGAGTTTGAGTTTCAATTTTAGCATAGTCAAACGAACCGTCTGCATGTTTTGCCATAAGCTTTGAACCCATTCCAACGCAAGTAACACCTGCATCAAACCAACCCTTGAGGTTTTCTTCTGTTGGTGATACACCGCCCGTTGGCATGATGCTTGTCCATGGTTGGGGTGCTAGCACTCCTTTTACAAAGCCTGGTCCATAGGTGCTTCCTGGAAATAGTTTAACAATCTCCGCACCCAACTCTTCGGCCTTTGCAATCTCGGTGAGTGAACCACAGCCTGGTGACCAAAGCACTTTTCTGCGATTGCACACCACAGCAATATCTTCTCTAAGTACAGGAGTTACAACAAAATTTGCGCCGTTAAGCATGTAAGCAGATGCAGCCCCTGCGTCTGTTACAGAACCAACGCCCATAATCATCCCAGGGAGTTCTTTTACTGCATATTTGGTGAGTTCTGTAAATACCTCAAGAGCAAAATCGCCACGGTTGGTAAACTCCATAAGGCGTGCACCGCCGTCATAGCAGGCCTTTAATACCTTTTTGGCGACTTCGATATCGCTGTGGAAGAAAAGAGGCACCATGCCGCTCTCTTTCATCGTTTGTGCTACTTCTATTCTTGTAAACTGTGCCATATCTTTTGTTTTATCGGGCTACACGACCTGATGCGTCACCACCCATTAGTTTTTCTACTTCTGCAACTGTTACAAGGTTCGCATCTCCTTTTATGGTATGCTTTAAGCAAGAGGCTGCCACTGCAAAGTCTAGTGCATGTTGGTCGTTGTCTGGATATTTTAGTAATCCATAGATAAGACCACCCATAAACGAGTCTCCACCACCTACACGGTCTACAATGTCCGTGATTTGGTACTGGGTGGTGTCGTACATGGTTTTTCCGTCATACAATACGCCTGCCCAAGTATTATGTGAAGCCGATATCGATCCTCTAAGGGTTGTAATGACTTTTTTGGCCTTTGGGAACTTCTCCATCATTTGCTTGCACACAGACAAAAACGCTTCCGCTTTTACATCATGACCTTGGGTTTGTACACTTATTCCTTCGGGCTTAATACCAAAATGCATTTCGGCATCTTCTTCGTTTCCGAGTACAATATCGCAATACGATGTAAGCTCGGTCATGATTTTTTCACGGTGCGCATCATTGCAATATTTCCAAAGCTTGGCACGGTAGTTCAAATCTGTCGAGATGGTGATTCCTTTTTCACTTGCGATTTTCACAGCTTCCAGGCAAGCATCTGCTGCAGACTGTGAAATGGCAGGGGTAATCCCAGTCCAGTGGAACCATTCCACGCCTTTAAAGGCTTTGTCCCAATCCACCATTCCAGTCTCAATCTCAGACATGGCCGAGTGGGCTCTGTCATAAACCACTTTACTGCCTCGACTGACAGCACCAGTCTCTAGGAAATAAATCCCCAAACGGTCACCTCCACGAAGCATAAAATCGGTTTCAACACCACGTTTGCGCATTTCCATAAGCGCACATTCTCCGATGTCGTTGTTGGGAACACGGGTTACAAAACGTACTGGAACGCCATAATTTGCTAAAGAAACAGCAACATTAGATTCGCCACCGCCATAGATGACATCAAAAGAGTTGGTTTGAGAGAAACGTAAAAATCCCGGAGGGGCTAAACGCAAC
>Ga0228620_1000064_pt1 | contig 75109 bp, 68 predicted proteins | sample 23DmetaG_FD_186030 | JGI IMG/M metagenome (GOLD analysis project Ga0228620, IMG submission 186030) | Seawater microbial communities from Monterey Bay, California, United States - 23D | ecosystem: Environmental > Aquatic > Marine > Coastal | place: USA: California | collected 2016-10-06 | reverse complement strand
TGGATAAGCTACGTGAGGCTGGCGCCAACTGCTTTGCCGTTGAACAAGTCAAAGGCGCAGTATTTTTGGACCAAGTAACTGCGGTGCCAGATCAAACACTGGTGTTGGTTATTGGCAACGAAGTGCAGGGGGTTTCGCAAGAAGTGATTAATGCTTGTGGTGCGGCAATTGAGATTCCGCAATTAGGGACTAAACACTCTTTAAATGTGGCTACTTCTGCCGGAGTGGTATTGTGGCATTTTTTTGTCCAGCTGCGTCCAGCTGCGCATTGATATTGCCTAATAATTGAGTCATGTCGTCGGGGTTTAATACAAAATCCATATCTCTAATATCTACCGATACTACTTGCATGCGTTGTTGTAAAAACGGAAGGTGCTGATCGTATCCTTTGGCTAATTTTTCCAGATAATCTGTTCCGATATTTTGTTCATAGCTTCTCCCTCTTTTTTTAATATTGGCCTGGGCTCGCTCAGGTGTTTGACGAAGATATATGCAAAGGGTGGGCTGGTTAGCACTCTTAGACATTAACGCATACAATTGATGAAAAAGAGGATACTCGTCTTCGTTTAGGGTGTTTTGGGCAAATACCAGCGACTTGCTCATGTGGTAGTCTGCCACAACCCCTGACTGAAACAAATCCAGTTGTTCAGATTCGTCATTTATTTGGTTAAATCGATCGGCAAGAAACGACAATTCCAACGGGAAGGCATACCGTTTTGGATTCCTATAAAATTTGGGTAAAAATGGGTTTTCCGCAAATCGTTCTTCAATGGTTTTATAGCCCAGCTTTTGCGCCAACATTTTTGTCAGGGTTGTTTTTCCACACCCAATAATTCCTTCCACACAGATAAACGTATGCGAACTTAGTGGCGCATAAATGGGGTGACGCAGTTGCATCTCGTGAAGGCTGAGCGGTGTGTTATCTTCACATGCTTCTAGCAGCGCTTGAGTTGATTTTTGGTAAATAGGATGCTGCTTGTTGGGCGCAATTTCAGAAAGCGGCTGTAACACAAATCGTCTTTGTGCCATAGCGGGGTGCGGCACTTTGAGTTGTGGCGTCTCAATTTGAAAATCATCGTAAAAAATCATATCCAAATCCAAGGTTCGGCTTTGATAGCCTTGTCCTGGCTTACGAGACCTTCCATGTGACTGCTCAATTTCGAAAAGCTTTTGCATAACCACAGCAGGTGCGAGTGCTGTTTCTACAGCAAAGCAGGCGTTTAAAAAGGGACTGCCTTCAAAACCAAGGGCGGGGGTTTCTACAACCGAGGAAAGTCCTACAATATCGCCCAAAGCTGAGGCTGCATCTACACCCTGCTGCAAATAGCCAAAGCGATCGCCCATATTACTCCCAATAGAAATGTAAACAATTGACATATAGCAAAAATGATGAAAAGAATTGGGAAAGCCGTATCTTTGAACATATACTACTTTAATTATGAGTTTCTTTAAAAATCTTATCAGTTCAGCCCTTGGTACCTTTATAGCTATTGGGCTTCTTTTTGTATTTATGCTTGTCTTTTTCGCAGGCTCTGTTGCCCTTATGGATGAAGAAGGCAAAGCCGTTGAATTAAAAGAAAATACAGTATTGGTGCTTGACATGAATCGTCCTGTTCAAGACCGAGAACCACAAAGCTTTTCTTTTGCAAGCGCCTTGGAAATAGAACCTGAAGCCTATGGATTAAACACCATCATTCCTGCGATTGAAAATGCAGCTGAAGACGATCTTGTGGCGGGGATAAGCATCGAAAATATATCTGCATTAGGAGGGATTTCAAATATGCATACCCTTAGAAAAGCGCTAACAGCCTTTAAAGAAAGTGGTAAGTTTATTTATGCCTACGCAGACTACTACAGCCAATTAGATTATTACCTCGCATCTGTTGCTGACTCAATATTTGTTCATCCTGAAGGAGCTATTGATTTACGTGGGTTAAGCGCTGAAATTCTATACTACAAATCTGCTCAAGAAAAGTCAGGAATACGCATGGAGGTTATTCGAAACGGAAAATACAAAAGTGCAGTTGAGCCCTACCTAGATGACTATATGAGTAAAGAAAACCGCACTCAAATTCAGTCATTCCTTGATGATATATGGGGTACATTACTAGGAGATATCGCTACAAGTCGTGCGCTTGGTAAAAAAGAACTTGACAAACATGCAGATGACCTAGCAGGTGGAAATGCTCAAAAAGCTATGGCAGCTGCACTTATAGACGGAACTGCTACAAGACGAAGTTATAAAGAAAAGCTAGCATCGCGTTTTGACACAGACGAGGTTGAGACAACCAATTTTGCTGACTATATGGCTGTAGCTGGACGCAAAAAAGGAAAAGGAGCTAACCGCATTGCTGTGCTATATGCACAAGGTGAAATTATTTACGGCGAGGGTGGAGCTGAAATGATAGGGCAAGAAAAAATGATAAAAGCCCTAAAGAAAATCGGTAAAAAGAAAAATATTAAGGCCGTAGTCCTACGCATTAATTCCCCTGGGGGAAGTGCATTGGCTTCTGAGCTTATTTGGGAAGAAATAGCGCATCTAAGAAAAACCAAAAAAGTAGTGGTTTCTATGGGTAATGTTGCGGCTTCGGGAGGTTACTATATCGCCGCAAATGCGCACGAAATTGTTGCCGAGCCCACGACCATTACAGGGTCTATTGGTGTTTGGGGGGTGTTGCCCAATGTCAATCGTTTATCAAAACGTTGGGGCATCAATGCAGAGCAAGTAGTCACCAACAAACAAGCACTGCAGTACTCCCCTTTTGAACCTTTGCCTAACAGCACAAGAAACGAAATCAAAGCGGGCATCAATCAAGTATACCAGACTTTTTTAACGCGTGTTGCCGACGGTCGAGGTATGACCAAAGACGAAGTACATAAAATTGCACAAGGCCGGGTATGGTCTGGAATTGAAGCCAAAGCCATTGGGCTGGTAGATCATCTTGGTGGTCTTGACCTTGCCTTGGAACGAGCAGCTGCACTAGCCGAAATCGAAGACTACAGACTAACCACCTATCCTAAATTTGACGACGATTTAGAAAGTATATTAGAAGGACTTCTTGGCGGGCCTTTTGGGAAATTAATAACCCAATTGCCTCCTGAAATTTCCCTGTGGATCCAGGGGATAGAAGCCTTAGAAAACCCTGCAAATCAATTACAAACACGCCTACCCTACACACTAAATGTGAACTAGATGCATAGGCCAGCTGCACGAAAGCTTTATTTATATTTGGCCGCCTTATTCATCACCTCATTGGTGGTGTCTAATCTGATTTTTCAAAAGTTTTTTTATTGGCGTCCTTTTGACTGGGAAGTATTTGGGATGCCCATTTTTGAATTATCTGTAGGCATACTGCCTTACCCGATCACCTTTTTAATTACAGATATTATTTCTGAAATTTTTGGCAAGAAAAGTGCCAATCAAGTAGTAGTGGCTGGCATATTTGCGTCCTTTTTTTCGATTGGGATTCTATTGTTAGCTGGGGTTGTGCCTGCCATTGATAGTTCCCCCATAGACGATGCTACGTTCCACAAGGTATTTGCTCTATCGCCCTTGGCGGTGTTGGCTTCTATGATAGCCTATCTATCAGCACAATTTGTAGACATTCGCATCTATCACTATTGGAAGAACCTTACCCAAGGCAAACATTTATGGCTGCGCAATAACTTCTCCACCTTTAGTTCGCAAATTATCGATTCCACCACAGTTATTTTGCTTTTGTGTTCGTTTCAAGTATTGCCCTGGGAACTGTTTTGGGGATTGGTGGTGTCTAGTATAATTTTTAAAATTTTAGTAGCCGCCATAGATACCCCTTTCTTGTATTTTTTCGTTTGGCTGATTCGTCATCGTTTTGACCTTAAAGTAGGGGAAGAAATTCATCTGGATTGATATGGAAGCTGTTCGCATTAATAAATACCTAAGTGAGATTGGTTTTTGCTCCCGCCGCGCTGCAGACAAACTGATTGAGCAAGGGCGCATTACCGTAAATGGAAAGCCCGTAGAAATGGGCATGAAAGTAAGTCCCCAAGACCAAGTAGCCGTTGACGGCGAACAGGTGGGTAAAAAGACGGAAAAGCCAGTCTATATTGCTTTTAATAAGCCTGTGGGCATTGTTTGTACCACAGATACCAAAGTGGAAAAAGACAACATCATTGACTACATAAATTACCCAAGCCGTATATTCCCTATTGGGCGTTTGGACAAACCCTCGGAAGGACTTATTTTTTTAACCAATGACGGGGATATCGTCAACAAAATCTTACGTGCCCGCAACAACCACGAAAAGGAATATGTGGTGACGGTTAACAAACCCATCACCAAAAGCTTTGTAGACAAAATGGGCAAAGGCGTTCCCATACTTGATACGGTCACAAGGCCTTGTGTGGTTAAGCAAACACATGAGCGTGAATTTCGCATCATCCTCACCCAAGGGCTTAATAGACAGATAAGACGTATGTGTGAGTATTTGGGCTACCGTGTGGTACGCCTAAAAAGAGTACGTATCATGAACGTAACCCTAGACATTGGCAAGGGAAAATGGCGCGACCTGACCACCAAAGAGTTGGCGGAAATCAACCGACTGGTTGCAGCATCAAAAAAAACCTATGATGGTTAGCGCAATGAAAGGTCAACTACGTGCCCTTCATGCCCCCGTACATTCCAAACCGTATCGTCTTCAAAAATCCAATACTGGCCTTTAATCCCCTTAAGTACGCCCGAGTATTCAGGGGTTTTGGTAAGGTTTAAGCTTTTAACTTTTTCGGGAAAACGAGCTACGGGAAAGTCAATAACTATGGGCGCGTCTTCCACCACATAAGGCTGTACTTCAGATGGTAATTTGTCAATACAGGCGGCTCGCTCGGCTACCAAATCCAAAGCCTCTCCTTTGTTTTGTAGCATGACACGCCAGTTTGTTTTATCATTGAAATAGGCTTTTAATGCCACCTCTGTTATGCCTGCCAAATAGCGGTTGGGGACCTCCACGATGGGAAGGGCTTGGTGCGCCCCTTGGTCAATCCAACGTGTAGGCACTTGGGTATCACGTGTTACGCCCACTTTAAGTCCACTCGAAACAGCAAAATAAACAATGTGAGGTTGCAATTGCACCTTTTGCTCGTATGCCAAATCCCGATCTTCAATGCCCAAGTGGGCTTTGCTGAGCTCTGGTTTCATGATCCATTCTCCAGCACTTGGTGTTTCAAAAAAACAAGACTTGCAAAACCCCTGACGGAAAATTTCTTTAGGCTGTGAGCAATTAAGGCACTGGGTGCCTGTGTGAACAATATGTACTTCTTTTTCTAAAAAACGGTTGACATGAACAAAGGAATCTTTAAAGACCAAGTAGTAGTCTACGGGGCTTTTATATTCCGTTTGCATTTTGGTCAGTACACCTTGAAACATAATTTGTATTTTCGTTCAGCAATATACCCAAAATGGCAATACCACTACTCCATACCGTTGTTTCATGGCTTCTTAAAAAAAGGGTTCATGACATTGAGCTTTTCATCAAATATCCCAACGAAGTCCAGCGTGATGAACTGACGAACTTGCTGCAAACGGCAAAAAAAACAGAAGTCGGTAAGCAATATGGCTTTGCCGATATACACCAATATGAAGACTTTGCCAACCGAGTTCCAGTCCGCACCTATGAAGAAATAGCACCCATGATTGAACGTTGCCGGCGAGGGGAGCAAAATATATTTTGGCCAACACCTATCAAATGGTACGCCAAATCGAGCGGTACGACCAATGCCAAAAGCAAGTTTATTCCTATCTCAAATGAATCTTTAGAAGACTGTCACTTTAAGGGAGGTAAAGACATGCTGAGTCTCTATTTCAAAAACAACGAACAGTCAAGTGTATTTCAAGGCAAGGCATTGCGCTTGGGTGGCAGCAAAGAAATTTACGAAGAAAACAACTCTTATTTTGGCGATTTATCGGCTATTATGATCGATAATCTACCCCTTTGGGCGGAAATGGTAAGTGCTCCAAGCCAAAAAGTATCCCTCATGGCGGAGTGGGAAACCAAGATGAAAGCTATCGTAGATGAAACTTTAAGAGAAGATATTCGGAGTATGGCAGGCGTTCCTTCATGGATGTTGGTGCTGCTGCAAAAGGTTTTGACAGAAACTGGACGAGATAACATTTTGGATGTATGGCCTAATATGGAAGTATATTTTCACGGGGGCGTAAACTTTATGCCCTACAAGGAGCAGTATAAAGCCCTACTGCCAAGTGATGCTATTCACTATGTTGAGCTATACAATGCATCAGAGGGCTTTTTTGGGGTGCAAGACCAATTGCATTCTGATGAGCTATTGCTGATGCTTGACTATGGCATTTTCTATGAGTTTATAGATATGAAAACCTATGGCACTCAAAACGAAAAAGTAATCCCATTAGCTGACGTAGTGGTCGGCACCCAATATGCCGTGATTATTTCTACCAATGCGGGGCTGTGGCGCTATCATATTGGCGATACCATTCGCTTTACCTCCATTGCGCCTTATCGCTTCAAAATAACGGGCAGAACCAAACACTTTATCAATGTATTCGGGGAGGAGCTGGTGATTGAAAATGCCAACAAAGCACTTGAGTTGGTATGCCAACGCCACCATGTGCAATTGGTGGATTATACGGCTGCACCCATTTTTATGGAAGGCTCCGAAAAGGGCGGGCACGAGTGGCTGATAGAATTTAAGACACCACCAAAAGATGCTGCTGCCTTTGCCGAAGATTTGGACAAGCAGTTACAAGCCCTAAACTCGGACTACGAGGCCAAACGCTATAAAAACATAACGCTTATGCCACTTAAGTTACATATTGCCAAACCTAAAACCTTTTACAAATGGCTCAAGCAAAAAGGGAAAATTGGAGGCCAGCACAAGGTGCCACGACTATCCAACACGCGTGAGTATTTGGATGAGTTGCTGGGGCAAGTTTAGTCTGGCGATTAAATGCTTTTACTAAAAGACAACTGCATGCCCGTGGCGAGTTTTGGTCTGAGGAAAGTCTAAGTGGCTTTATGTTAAGAAGCCGCCTTAAGCTGGCTGAGTTGAACAACGCTCAATTTATTTTCGGCATAGCGTTTGGTAATTTTCAGCTCAGTTGTGTTGGTGCTGGGAAGTTCATACATGGCATCCGTAAGGATGGCCTCGCACAAGGAACGAAGTCCTCTTGCACCTAAGGCATACTGTACCGCTTGCTCCACAATAAAGTCCAGAGCTGTTGGCGTAAAGGTTAACGCAACTCCGTCCAAATCAAAGAGATGTTGGTACTGCTTTACCAATGCATTTTTAGGTGCCGTTAATATTTCTCGCAGCGCTTTCTCATCCAATGGATTCATGTGGGTAAGCACTGGAAGACGTCCAATAATTTCAGGAATAAGTCCAAAGTCCTTGAGGTCTGATGGTGTGATATGTGCCAGCAAGTCCTCTTCTGTAACCGATTTACGCTTGGCAGCAGTGCTGTAACCCACCGCTTGCATATTCATGCGTTTGGCAATATGACGTTCAACTCCATCAAATGCCCCTCCAGCAATAAACAATATGTGCTCGGTATTGATTTCGACAAACTTTTGATCGGGATGCTTGCGGCCACCTTTGGGTGGTACGTTAACCACAGTCCCTTCAAGTAATTTTAAAAGCGCTTGCTGAACTCCCTCTCCAGAAACATCACGGGTGATGGAAGGGTTGTCGCTTTTACGAGCAATTTTATCAATCTCATCGATAAAAACAATACCACGCTCCGCTTTCTGCTGATCGTAATCGGCGGCTTGTAGCAGTCGTGTTAAAATGCTTTCTACATCTTCACCCACATAACCTGCTTCAGTAAGTACGGTTGCGTCTACAATGGCAATAGGCACTTGCAGCATCTTGGCAATGGTCTTGGCCAATAGCGTTTTGCCCGTTCCTGTACGGCCAGCAATAATGATATTACTTTTTTCAATTTCTACGTCGTTATCAACGTTTTGATTGAGTCGTTTGTAGTGGTTGTATACCGCAACAGAAAGTACTTTTTTGGCTTGCTCCTGGCCAATGACATAATCGTCCAAAAAGGCTTTGATTTGCTTGGGTTTTTTAAGTAAAAACTCCGCTTTGTTGGGCGTGTTTTCAGTATGCGTGGTTTCTTCTTGAATAATGCCAACCGCTTGGTCAACACAGCGTTCGCATATGTGCGCATTTAGTCCTGCGACCAAAAGTTTGGTCTCGGCTTTTTTGCGTCCACAAAAAGAACAATTCAATTCTTCCTCCATCTAGTTTCTAGTTAGTACCTCGTCAATCATACCATATTCCTTGGCTTCTAGGGCCTTCATCCAGTAATCACGGTCAGAGTCTTCATAGACCTTATCATACGATTGGTTACTGTGCTTGGCAATGATTTCGTACAATTCTTTTTTAAGCTTTAAGATCTCACGAGCTGTAATTTCAATATCAGATGCTTGTCCTTGTGCACCGCCTAGTGGCTGGTGGATCATCACACGGGAGTGAGGCAGGCTAGAGCGTTTTCCATCTTGACCAGCGCACAGCAATACAGCCGCCATTGAGGCCGCAATTCCCGTACAAATGGTAGCTACGTCAGGATTGATAAATTGCATGGTATCATAGATCCCCAAACCGGCATATACACTACCCCCAGGAGAATTGATGTAAATCTGGATGTCTTTAGTTTTATCGGTGCTTTCTAAAAACAACAATTGCGCCTGAATGATATTCGCAACGCTGTCGTTAATGCCTGTTCCAAGGAAAATAATACGGTCCATCATCAGACGAGAAAACACGTCCATTTGGGCCACATTCAACTGACGCTCCTCAATGATGTAAGGCGTTAGGCTACTGACCAATTCATCGTAATACATGGAGTTTATCCCGTGATGCTTGGTAGCGTACTTTTTAAATTCTTTTCCGTAATCCATGTCCTATAGTTCTAAGTTAAATATAGCGATTATTTTTTGTACGCTTCTTTGATAAAGTCGTCGTAAGATAATTTCTTTACTTTGATGTTTCCTTTTTCCAAAAACAACTGTCGCATTTTCTCACTCATCACTTGGTCGGAGATGCGTTTTACTTCTTCTTGGTTGCCCAAAATACGTCCTGCTATTTCAGTGAGTTCTTCATCTTGAATGTCTGTACGGCCATATTGCACCATTTGCTTTTTAATCAAGTCTTTAGCAAATGTTTCCACTTCTTCTCTAGTGATTTGAAGGTTGTGCTCTTGCATGAGTTTTGATTCAATCAATTGGTAGCGTAAGCCACGTTCTGATTTGGCGTATTCTGCTTCGGCTTCCTCTTCTGTAATTGGGTTTTCACCTGCTGTTTGCATCCATTTTTTTAAGAACGCTGCTGGCAGCGAAAACTTGGTGTTGTCAATCAAGTGTTCAGTCATATCGTTGATAAACTTCTGATTGGCTTGTGTTTCAAAATGACCCATGGCATCTGCTTTGAGTTTTTCCTTACAGTCTGTAGCAGACTTCACAGCGTCTTTACCAAATACTTTATCAAAAAAATCTTGGTCTAAATCGGCTAAAGTGCGGTTGTTACGCTCTTGAAGGGTAAGCGAAAGTGTTACTGCTTTTTCTGGAAGTGTTTCCATTACACGACGCAATACATGCGCTTCTTTAAATAAGCCTTTGGTTGAAAATTCAACCACTTCGCCAATCGTAGCCTTTTTAAAGGCGTTGAGGGCTTTCTTGCTTTTTAGCTCACTAGCCGTAAATGTGGCACTTTTCTGATCCGCACCACCTTCATAAGAAACACCAACGGTCAATTCTGTGTCAGTAGTTACGTCATTGGTAGGAACAATGGCGCCGTATTGTTTCTGAAGGCGTTCCAATTGTTCGTTCACAAACTTTTCGTCTGCTTGAATTTCATATCGTGTAACTGCTTTTCGGTTGGGAAGTTTTACCTCCAGTTCTGGCGTCAAGCCAAGTTCAAAATCAAAAGAAAAGGCAGGGGCATCCCAATCAATATTGTCTACAGGAACGGGTAATGGGTTACCTAAAATAGAAATCTTTTCTTCATTGAGGAAGTCGTTCAGGGACGATTGTAACATCTTGTTTACCTCATCAACCATAACAGCTTGGCCGTATTGCTTTTTGATAACTCCCATGGGCACATTCCCTTTTCTAAAACCGGGAATATCAGCGCGCTTGCGGTAGTCATTTAATACTTGCTCCACTTTGGGGGCTACGTCTTCTAGATTAATATCAACGGTAATCACTGCATTTAGTGCATCTACGTCTTTTCGCGTTACGTTCATTTTTTTCATTTAATAGCTGGCAAAAGTAGGCTATTTTTAAGCAAGGTCAAAGTAATGTTAAAGGGGGCATTAACTTAAGAAATCTTGCAAGGCTATGGTAAATCCTTTGGGGTTTTCGGCATGAAGCCAATGCCCCGCATTGGCAACCCAATGTAAAGAAGCTCTTGGAAAAAGATCCTGTATGGCTGTCATATCTGTTTGCAACACATAATCAGACTGTTTTCCTGCCAAAAACAGCGTCTTTCCAGTGTAAGGCAATCCAGTTGGTGCTGCACCGATTTCTTTGAGCTTGTGTTGCAGTACTTCAATATTACAACGAAGGCTAAGGGTTTTTTGTTCTGTCCAGGCTAGATTTTTAAGTAAAAATTGGCGAACGCCCATTTCTGGAACAAAAGGCATAAGCAACGTGTCCGCTTCGGTTCTTGAGCGAAGGGTCACATTATAGAGATGCAAAAGCCCCTTAATAATGTTTGAAAATTTGGTGTCAATGTCATATTTTTTTGGTGCTATGTCAGCGACAATGAGTTTGGAAACCCGGGTGGGGTATTGAAGCGCCAAGCTCATGGCTGTTTTACCTCCCATGGAGTGACCAAGTACAATAGCTTGTGGGATATTGCGCTCATCCATATAGGCAATAATATCCGCAGCCATTAAATCGTAATTGAACTCTTGGCTATGAAAGCTTTTTCCGTGGTTGCGCTGGTCAATGGCGTGTACTTCATATTGAGTCGACCAAAACTTGGCATGGGTACGCCAATTGTCCGACATCCCCAAAAAGCCGTGTAATATGATTAGACTTTCGCCCTGCCCAGTAATGGTGCTGTGAACTAGTGCGTCGATAGCTTGGCTATGTATTGGTTAATGACGTTCTCAAGACCAAAGTACAAAGACTCGCAAATAAGGGCATGTCCAATAGACACCTCTAATAATCCGGGTAATTGTTGGGCGAAAAATGCGATATTGCGTAAGCTCAAGTCGTGGCCGGCATTAAGGCCTAGTCCAACTTCTTGTGCTTTTGTAGCAGCATCAACAAATGGTGCTATGGCTTTTGCAGGGTCTAGTGGATACGATTCAGCATACGCTTGGGTATAGAGCTCAATACGGTCTGTGCCTGTTTTGACAGCAGCTTCCACTTGTGCCACATCGGGATCTAAAAATATGGATGTGCGTATGCCATGTTGCTTAAATTCTTGAATAATTTCTTGTAGGAATGCACGATTGGCCACCGTATCCCAACCTGAATTGGAAGTAATGGCATCTGGAGCATCTGGTACCAAAGTCACTTGATCGGGTTTAATGGCGCATACCATATCTATAAATTTTGGAATGGGGTTTCCTTCAATATTAAATTCGGTAGTGATAACAGTGGGTAATTCTCGGGCATCTTGATAGGTAATATGTCGCTCGTCGGGCCTGGGGTGAACAGTGATTCCTTGTGCACCAAATGCTTGTGCATCCTGAGCAACTTGTAAAATATTTGGCTGATCACCTCCTCTTGCGTTGCGCAGGGTGGCTATTTTATTGATGTTCACACTAAGCTTTGTCATAGCACTTTTTATGCAAAAATAACACAATAATGTCCCTTTAAGCATTTTGGTCTAACTTTGCAGTATGAAAGTAGCTTTATACAGCTTGGTTCACGACGCGGCATCTCTAAAAATAGTTGGGGAAATCGTTGCTTTTTTTGCGAGCAAAGGTGCTGGTATTCAAGTGGAAAAAGAATTGTTGCAACATATTCCCAATACTGCTGCAACCCCGTTTGATTCCCATAAAGACTTAGACCCAAAAACAGCTGTTTTTTTTGCTGTTGGTGGAGATGGGACCGTATTGCGTGCCTTGTATTACATCCGTGAATCAAAAATACCTTTGATTGGGGTCAATACTGGCCGCCTTGGCTTTTTAGCAACCATTCAACCCGACGAAATGGAAGCCATGCTTCATGATATCATGGCCAAAAACTACGTAACAGAAGAACGAAGTGTACTTGAGATCAAAACAACACCTGCTGTTGCCGAACTGAATGAATTTCCATTGGCCTTAAATGAAATTTCTTTAAGCCGTGAAAACACAACCTCAATGGTTACCATCAACACCCAAGTCAATGATGCCTATGTGAATGTCTACTGGGCTGATGGTTTGGTCGTAGCTACCCCAACAGGATCCACTGGATATTCCTTGAGTAGTGGCGGACCCATTATCGCCCCAGAAGCAAAAAGCTTGGTCTTAACCCCGATCGCACCACATAACCTCAACGTTAGACCGCTCGTTGTTGCTGACGATGTTGAAATAAAAATTCACGTTGAAGGCAGAGGAGACTCGCATCTCATTTCTCTAGATACCCGGCTCTTTTCTGTGTCGATGAACACCACCATTCGTATCCGTAAGGCTAATAACCCCATTGTCTTTATACGATCTAATACGCATGGCTTTTTTGATACCTTGCGCAACAAGCTGCTTTGGGGACAAGATAAACGCAACTAACAATAAAGCTTGTGCTTTTCAGTTTTCATGAAAGAAGATGAATATTAGGCGTATTTGGTTTTGGATTGTATTATTTGGTCTTGTGAGTAGTTTTAGCACTGCGCAAAGACATGAGATTGGCGTCACTTTTGGTGGTATAAATTATGTTGGTGAAATAGGAAGTACCCAATACATTCAACCTAGACATCTTGAAATAGGTCTTATTTATAAACGCAATTATAATGAGCGAATTGGGCTTCGTGCCATCTATAGCAGAGGAAAATTAAGTGGAAATGATCTAAATGCATCAGAATTAGATCGCTTGAAGCGAGGATACTCCTTTGCCAACAACTATTCTAGTCTAGGTGCTGCGATTGAAATTAATTATGTAAAGCTTCCCGTTGGTGAGTTTGGGTTTTCATGGACCCCCTATATTCATGCAGGTGTAAACCGTGTAATTGTAGAAAATATCTTTTTTGATCCTATTAAAACATCATCTAGTGCTTCAGGAAAAGTAGTAACTATTGGTATACCCTTCGGAGTAGGTGTGAAGTTTAACTTTGGCAAATCATTGATTTTGGCTGCAGAAGTGAGACCCCAATTTACCTTTAGCGATAATTTAGATGGTAGCTACCCTGATCTCGAAAAAAACCCTTCCGCCATACAATTTTCAACAAGTTTAAGCAATGATTGGCTTGTGTTTACAGGGATTTCAATAACTTACGGCTTTGGGAGGCTTCCCTGTTGTAGAGATTAAGAAAATGGACTTACAAGAATTTAATGCCGATGAATTGCCGCAACACATTGCTGTTATTATGGATGGTAATGGACGTTGGGCACAACAGCAAGGTAAAAATCGATTACATGGTCACGAGGCAGGCGCAAAAGCAGTGCGAAATACAGTCGAAGCAGCTGCAAAATTGGGAATTAGACACCTTACGCTTTATGCCTTTTCTACTGAAAACTGGAACCGTCCAAAGACAGAAATTTCCACGCTTATGTCACTTTTGGTACGAAATCTTCGTCGCGAATTAAGACAAATGACAAAGAATAACATTCGCCTATCGGCTATTGGCTCTTTGGACAAACTACCCAAAAAAGTGCGTGAGGAACTAGTAGAAGTAATTGAAAAGACACAAAGTAATACGGGTACAAATTTAACCTTAGCACTTAGCTATGGTGCACGTGAGGAAATCAAGCAAGCTGTTATTGAAATTAGCAAAAAAGTTAAAAATAGCATAATTAACGTTGAAAGTATTGATGAAACCATAATAAATGAGCATCTTTACACGCAACATTTGCCTGATGTAGATTTACTCATCCGCACCAGTGGCGAAGTTCGTATAAGTAATTTTCTTTTATGGCAAATTGCTTACGCAGAACTATACTTTACAGATGTAATGTGGCCAGAGTTCGATGAGTATGAGCTTCACCAAGCAATTAATAGTTATCTAAAAAGAGAACGTAGATTTGGAAAAACAAGCGAGCAACTTACGTAACTGTTTACTCCTCCCCCTTATTTTGTGTATTGTGCTGTTTGGTTTCAATCAGGCCAACGCGCAAGAAAATGCCTATGATAAAGGTAAGTTTTATGAACTTGGGGAAATTAATGTTACTGGCGTAAAAAGTTTTAGCCCACAAACGGTTGTGGCATATACCGGTCTTAAAAAAGGCCAACGCATTCAAATTCCTGGCGAAGAAATTAGTGCTACCATAAATAAGTTATGGAAGCTTGAGCTTTTTAGTGATATTGAGTTTTTTATCACAAATATTGATGGTAAAGTGGTCGATTTGGAACTTTACATTCAAGAATTACCCACGCTTTCTGACTACACCATCAAAGGGATCAAAAAAGGTAAGATCGAGACTATTGTCAAAGACACAGACATTAAAAAAGGAAAAAAACTCAGTAAGAACTTCCTGTCTACTACCAAAAACTACATTGAAAACAAATATAAAAAAGAAGGTTTTTTAAACACCAAAGTAACCATAGACACCAAGGCCGATACGACAGCTGTGAACAATCAAAAAATGTTGGTTTCTGTTGATCGAGGTGACCGTGTAAAGGTACGCTCCATTACTTTTAAGGGCAATGAAGTTTATAAATCCAAAAAACTTCGTAAAAAAATTAAAAATACAAGGTTAGAATTCCCAGGCCGCTTTTGGAAACGTTCAAAGTATATTGAGGCTGATTATGAAGAAGACCTCAAAAAACTGCTGGATTTCTACAAAGAAAAAGGCTATCGAGATGCCCGAATCCTTTCCGACAGCATCAATATAGACGACAACAAGATTGATGTTGTTATCAACGTTCAAGAAGGCGACAAGTATTACTTCGGCGATGTTGATTTTATTGGTAATTCCGTTTATAGTGACGCACAACTTAGAAGAGTACTAGGTATAAAATCTGGTGATACGTACAATGGGGTGTTGTTGCGTAAGCGTATTGCAGATCAAACCAAACCAGATGGTGAAGACCTCACAAACCTATACCAAAACAACGGTTACTTATTCTCCAGCATAAATCCTGTTGAAGTAAGTGCTGCAAATGACACCATCAACTTTGAAATTCGTATTACCGAAGGCAAGCCTGCCTATTTTAATAGGATTAGTGTTCGAGGTAACGACAGAACAAACGACCACGTTATTTACAGAGAAATTCGTACACGCCCGGGCGAACTCTACAGCAAAGATAAAGTGGTACGCTCTGTTCGTGAGTTAGGACAATTGGGCTTTTTTGATCCTGAGCAAATATCCCCTGACTTTAAGGATGTGGACCCCAACGCCGGGACTGTTGATATTGAATACGGCTTGGTAGAAAAAGGGGCTAGCCAAATTGAACTACAAGGTGGTTATGGTGGCGGTGGATTTATTGGAACCCTAGGGCTTTCGTTTAATAACTTTTCCATGCGCAACATTTTTAACAAGAAAGAATATAAGCCAGTGCCTATGGGTGACGGACAACAATTGGCCCTGCGTCTTCAAGCGAGTCGCTTCTTTGAAACGTATAGCTTCTCGTTTTCAGAACCTTGGCTAGGTGGAGAGCAGCCTGTGCGTTTTTCGACCTCTATTTCACAAACAACCCAGTACCGCTATAACTATATGACAGGGTTGGCGGATAAATCTCAATATTTCAAAATTCGTGGTATCAACTTTGGCTTGGCGAAACGCCTACAGGTTCCCGATGATTACTTTACGCTTTCTCAAACAATAGGTTACCAATACTTTGACTTAAACAACTATTATACAGGGTTGTTTACTTTCGGAGATGGGGTTTCAAACAACCTGTTTTACGCCATAGCCTTATCTAGAAATAACACCTATACAAATCCCATATTTCCCGTTGGCGGCTCTTCATTTACGATAGGTGCTAAACTCACTTTCCCATATTCATTGGTAAATAATATGGATTATGGCAATTTGAAAAACTTAGCTGCGTATCAAGATGCAAATGGTAATCCTGACCAAGCTAAAATTGATCAAGAACGCTTTAAGTGGTTAGAGTATTATAAATTAAATTTTGAAGGTACTTGGTATACCCGTATAATTGATAAATTAATCTTGCGCACTCATGCCGAATTTGGTTTTTTAGGAGCATACAATTCCGATAGAGGAAATATTCCCTTTGAACGCTACTTCTTAGGGGGTGATGGACTACAACAATATGCCATGGACGGAAGAGAAACCATTGCGCTTAGAGGTTATGAAAATCAATCGCTGTCCAGTAGAGATGGCTCTACAGTTTATAATAAATTCTCGCTTGAACTGCGTTACCCCATTACGTTAAAACCAAGTGCGTCTATTTATGCGTTAAGTTTTTTAGAAGCAGGTAATGGTTATGACAATTTTCGTGCGTTTAATCCGTTTGATAGTAAACGCTCAGCAGGCTTTGGTGTCCGAATTTTTATGCCCGCATTTGGCTTGTTAGGCATAGATTTTGGATATGGGTTTGATAGCGAAGTACCAAATGACTTAAACCCCAACGGATGGGAAACACACTTTATAATAGGACAACAATTCTAATAAAGAAGCAAATGCGTTTTTTTTGGTCCTTGATGTTATGCTTTTTTGTAACAGGTCTTACATATGCGCAACGCAATGTGAGGATAGGGTTTTTGGATATAGACAAGGTTTTAGCAGCACATAGCGGCTTCTCTGAATCTAGTCAAGACTTGGAGGCCAAAATTGTATCATGGCATAACGAAATTGACACAAAGCAAAAAAAATTAGATGAGCAAAGAAAGGCCCTTGAAATCGAGAGACCGTTGCTCACAGAAGAAATCGCTGAAGAACGCGAAGATGATATTGCCTTTGAACAGGACAAACTAGATCAATACGTTGAGCAACGTTTTGGAGTTGAGGGCGATTGGATTAAACAAAAGCTGTTATTAGCACAACCCGCCCAGGATGAAATACTGACAGCCATAAGAGAAATTGCTGCTGACCGAAAACTAAATTATGTTTTTGATAGTACTGCTGATATTCTTGTGTTACATTCTGAAAAAAAATACGATATTAGCGACCTTGTTATTCGATACTTAGAAATTGAAGACAAGAAAAAAGCTCAAGCTTTTTTGGCAGAAACCAAAAAAGAAGAACGCAAAGAACGCTCAAATCCATCTTTAGACGAGAGAAAGAAAAAAATAGAGCAGCAAAGGGCCGAACGCCTAAAGCTTCTTGAAGAAAGAAAAGCTGAGCGACAGCGTAAAAAAGAGGCTAAAAGATCAGGAGGGAAAGCCAAAAAAGAGGCAACTTCCGACCTAACCTCAGAAGAAAAACAAGCGGCAAAGAAAGCTGAACTCGAGCGTAGAAAGCAAGAACGTGAAGCCGAAGTCGCACGTAAGAAAAAAGAAAAAGAAGAGGCGCTAGCCAAACGTAAAAAAGAACGGCTAGAAGAACTTGAAAGAAGAAAAAAAGAATTTGAAGAAAAACGCAAACAAGCACAACAAAAAAAGTAACACTTAATTAACTCAATACAATGAAATATTTATCTACTCTATTACTAACTGTAATATTAATGCTTAGCAGTGCAACTTATGCACAAAGTAAAGTGGCACACCTAGACTTCCAAAAGCTCATAAGCGAAATGCCAAGTGTAATTGCTGCGCAAGAAGAAGTACAAAAACTAGAAAAAGATTACCAAACGGAAATCGAAGCTTCTATAAAAGAATACCAAACCAAGTTGCAAACGTATTCTGCTGAAGCTGAAAATCAAACAGACGTAACCAATCAGGCCCGTCAACAAGAACTAGCTGGTATGGAGCAAAACATCCAACAGTTCCGTCAAACGGCTTCTCAAGACATTCAAAAGAAGCAAGCAGACCTGTTGCGTCCTATCATTGAAAATGCGCGTGCTAAGGTGCAAGAAGTTGCCAAAGCACAAGGTTTTGACTACGTAGTTGATGCAAGTCTTGGTGGTGCATTATTGATGGCTGAAGGCAAAGACCTTGCGCCTGACGTTAAGAAAGCCCTGGGCATCTAAACCCGTCATAACATATTATCGCTAAAAAACTGCCTCCTTTCGAGGCAGTTTTTTTATTTTTAAGCATGCGTTCTAAACCCATTGGTGTTTTTGATTCTGGAGTAGGTGGATTATCTGTGCTTAATGCACTTAAAGAAATGCTCCCCGATGAAGACTTTATATATGTCGCCGACCAAGCCTATACCCCCTATGGAGAAAAATCGAAAGAAACCATTACAGCACGTGCAGTAGCCATCACCAATTGGTTGGTCGCTCAAGATTGTAAACTAATCGTAGTGGCCTGTAACTCGGCTACAACCAATGCCATTGAGCACCTTAGGACACACTTTTCGATGCCTTTTGTGGGCATTGAACCTGCCATTAAGCCAGCAGCACTTGGCAGTCAGACGGGTGTTATAGGTGTATTGGCAACTGCTGGAACGCTTACCAGTACGCTTTTTCAAACAACGTCACAAGATTATACCCAAGGCCTCGAAGTAATCAGTCAAGTGGGGCACGGATTGGTTGCTTTGGTGGAAAAAGGCAAGGAAGCTAGCGAAGCAACTGAAAAACAACTGCGAGAAATCCTATCCCCTATGCTAGAAAAACCCATTGACCACTTGGTCCTTGGGTGTACCCACTACCCTTTTCTAACGCATACCCTAAAAAAAATACTGCCGGAACATGTAACCATTGTGGATTGCAGCACTGCGGTTGCCAAACAAACGCATAGACTACTAGACTTACACAACATCCACAATTCGAGCGGAGGTACTACCACCTATTACAGCACTACTTCTCCGGAATTTGACGTCTGGAAATCTTTTGGTGTTGAGCAAGTAAGTGGAGTGAAAATTTAGTCCTTAAACCAGCTTGCGTACAGGCTGTAATTTTTTGCAATACGTGCTATTTCTCCTGAGATCAGTTCGGGTGAGGTGTCTTTAATCTTTTTGGCAGGCATACCTCCAAACACCGTTCCAGACGGTACTGTGGTATTTTTGGTCACTACCGCCCCAGCGGCAATAATGCAGTTGGATTCCACAACAGCGTCATCCATAATGATTGCTCCCATTCCAACCAATACGTTATCGTGAATGGTGCATCCGTGTACAATGGCATTGTGCCCAATAGACACATTATTCCCAATGGTAGTAGGAGCAGTCTTATAGGTCGCGTGAATAACAGCCCCGTCTTGGATATTGACATGGTTCCCTATGCGAATACGGTGTACATCGCCACGGACTACTGCCTGGAACCAAACCGAACAAGAATCGCCCATAACCACATCTCCAATGAGGGTAGCGTTGTCAGCAAAAAAACAATTTTCGCCATAAGAAGGCGTGTGGCCCAAGATGGTTTTGATTAGCATACTGCAAAATACAAAAATCTACTGTGTGCACGCTACTACAGTTCTAATACGTATTTTTGCATAAAAAGTCTATGAGCCGATTTCGCATTTTGCCGTCTGACAATCCAGATTTACTCGTTTTTAGTACCGAAACCCCACTTGTTGAGCGTGCCTATGCGTTTAATAATGTTTCAGAAGCTGCTGAAGTTCCCTTAGCGCAGCAATTGTTTTACCTGCCGTTTGTCAAGGCTGTAACGCTCAACGGCACCCAATTAACCTTGGAGCGTTTTCCTATTGTGGAATGGAGCGATGTACAAGATGAAGTACTTGAGCAACTTGAAAAATATCTTGCTGACGGAGGTGAAATCACCAAAACGAAAAAAGCAGCTCCGGCTAGTGTTTATGCCGAAAGTACCCCCAACCCTGCTGTTATGAAGTTTGTAGCAAACAAAAAGCTAGTGCCTGCCAGTGTGGAATTTACTTCCATTGACACAACCAAAGAGGCACCTCTAGCCCAAGCCTTGTTCCACTTCCCTTTTGTCAAAGAGGTTTATATGGACGAAAACTTTGTGTCCATTACTAAATATGATATTTCAACGTGGGAAGAAGCGGTTCATCAGGTGCGCACTTTTATACGAGAATACATTGCAGAAAATAAGCCTGTTTTGTCTCCTGGTTTTAGCCCAGTTTCTGAGGAAACAGCAAATGCGGAAGTCAACTACAGCCCAACGGAACAGGAAATCGTGCGTATCTTGGATGAGTACATCAAGCCAGCCGTAGCATCAGATGGTGGGAATATTGTGTTTCAATCGTTTGATGAAGAAGCCAAGGCCGTACATGTGGTTTTACAGGGGGCTTGTAGTGGATGTCCATCGTCTACCTTCACACTAAAGAATGGCATCGAAACCATGATGCGCGAAATGCTTCCCGGAAAGGTGGAGCAAGTAGTGGCGATTAACGGTTAAAGTTCCAATGCTTTTTTAGCATCGCCATCCATAAGCAGTGCAATAGGATCTTCTAGTGCTTCTTTAACTGCTACCAAAAAGCCTACACTCTCACGCCCATCAATAATGCGGTGATCATAAGAAAGAGCCACATACATCATCGGGTGAATTTCAACTTTTCCATCAACTGCAATTGGACGTTGGAGGATATTGTGCATCCCCAAAATTGCCGACTGCGGTGGATTGATAATTGGCGTCGAAAGCATAGAACCAAAAACCCCGCCATTTGAAATGGTAAAGGTTCCGCCTGTCATTTCATCAACCATGATTTGTCCATCACGAGCACGAATGGCCAAACGCTTAATTTCAGTTTCAATTTCTTTAAAATTCATGGCTTCTGCACCTCGAACTACAGGAACCATAAGTCCTTTAGGCCCTGAAACGGCAACACTGATATCACAATAGTCATGCAAGATTTGTTCGTTGCCATCAATCATGGAATTTACGTCTGGGAATTCTTTTAGGGCACGCACTACGGCTTTTGTGAAAAAACTCATAAACCCAAGTCCAACGTCGTGTTTTGCTTTAAAGGCTTCTTTATAATCGTTACGCAAGGCAAAAATAGGTGACATATTAACCTCATTGAATGTGGTGAGCATGGCCGTTTCGTTTTTAGCAGCTACTAAGCGTTCTGCTACTTTTCGTCGTAGCATGGACATTTTTTTACGCGAGGTGGGTCTGTCACCTGCAGGAGTTCCCATTGATGGAACAGCATTTATAGCGTCTTCTTTTGTAATACGCCCATCACGACCAGTGCCTGTAATGGCTGCGGTATCTATGCCTTTTTCAGCAATAATTTTTCGTGCTGCTGATGAAGCTGTTCCAGTAGCATAGCTTGTTTGAGCAGGGGCGGCTGTTGCCGTATTTTGTGAAATAGGCGCCTTGGCTGGGACCGCTTTTGCATCCTGTCCTGCTGGCTTTGCTGCAGCAGTGTCTATATGGCACACTACGGCACCCACGGCAATGGCGTCTCCTTCTTCTGCCTTGAGTGTAATGATCCCACTTTGTTCTGCGGGGAGCTCAAGGGTAGCCTTGTCCGAATCAACTTCAGCAATGGTTTGATCTTTTTCTACATAATCCCCATCACTAACTAACCATTCGGCTATTTCTACTTCCGATATGGATTCGCCCGGAGAGGGCACTTTCATTTCTAAAATCATAACTCCTGTTTTGGCGCACTAGCGCATATTGTCTTTGGTTTTATCAAATACGTACTCAATAATTTCTTGATGTCTTCGCTTAGATCGTGTTGAACTGCCCGCTGCAGGCGCACCATAAAAACGGCGCGAAGCAACACGAAAATCGCGTGCTTGAGGCAAGTGCAACAGCAAATGTCCATAAGCACCCATGTTCCGCGGCTCTTCTTGTGCCCAAACCAATTCGGCATCGGCATACTTTGCAAAAAGCGCTTCTAATTCTCTTTTTGGCAAAGGAAAGAGTTGTTCTAACCTTACAAGGGCTACATCATGGCGTTTTTTAGCTGTCCGAGCGTCGAGCAAGTCGTAGTAAAACTTACCGGTACATAACACCAATATTTTTACGGCTTTTGCCTGAACGCTTTCATCGTCAATCAAGGGCATAAACTCGCCTGTTGCCAAGGCTTCTTTTGAAGAAACGGCCATCGGGTGTCGCAACAAACTTTTTGGCGTAAATACGACCAATGGTTTTCTATATGATGATTTAAGTTGTCGGCGTAACATATGGAATAAATTGGCTGGCGTGGTTACATCAGCCACAAACATATTGTCTTTAGCACAAAGCTGTAAATAGCGCTCCATTCGTGCTGAGGAGTGCTCTGCACCCTGACCTTCATACCCGTGTGGAAGGAACAACACCAAGCCGTTCTGCATTTTCCATTTGTCTTCGGCAGAAGACAGGTATTGGTCAATCATAATTTGTGCGCCATTACTAAAGTCTCCAAACTGCGCTTCCCAAATGGTCAGGGCATTTGGACTGGCCATGGCAAAGCCATAATCGTAGCCCATAACACCATATTCGGATAGGGAAGAGTTGAAGATATTAAAGCGTCCTTGGGATTTGTTTAGGCTGTTTAAAAGCACCACCTCTTCTTCAGAATCTTCGACTTTCATTACCGCATGTCGATGTGAAAAGGTACCACGTTCAACATCCTGTCCAGAAATTCGCACATCATGCCCTTCTGAGAGTAAGGCGCCATAAGCCAATAACTCACCCATAGCCCAATCCAATTGATTGCGCTCAAAATACATGGCCTTGCGGTCTTTTACCAAACGCTCTGTTTTGCGCAAGAATTTTTTGTCTGAAGGAAGTTCCGTAAGCGTAGCTGCTATGGCATCCAGCTTTTTGAGTTCAATGGAGGTGTCAACAGGCTCAAGCATGTCTTTTTGCTTGGCGCGTTGATATCCTGTCCATTGATCTTGCATAAATGGCGTGATGACCGTGTTGGAAGCCAATCGTGCATCCTCTAGCTTCTCTTCGAGTGTTTCTTTGTAGGTCGTTTCCATTTCATCCAAAACATCTTGAGTAATTACACCTCTAGACATCAGCTTGGCAGCATAAATATCACGTGGATTTTTGTGTTTGCCAATGGCCTTGTATAATTTAGGTTGCGTAAACCGTGGTTCATCCCCTTCATTATGACCGTATTTTCTATAGCCGAGCAAATCGATAAATACATCCCGTGAAAAGCGGTTGCGATAGGCCAAAGCAAAATGCATGGCATGTACCACTGCCTCTGCGTCGTCAGCATTTACGTGCAGGACGGGTGAAAGGGTGACTTTGGCAACGTCTGTACAATAGGTGCTTGAACGCCCATCGAGATAATTGGTGGTAAAGCCTATTTGATTATTGACCACTATGTGAATAGTTCCCCCAGTTCTGTAGCCGTCGAGTTGTGCCATTTGCACCACTTCATATACGACCCCCTGGCCTGCAATAGCAGCATCCCCATGAATAAGAATGGGCATTACTTTTCGCGTATCCCCTTTGTAGTTATTATCTTGTTTGGCACGGGTAATGCCTTCCACCACAGCATTGACTGCTTCTAGGTGAGAGGGATTGGGCGCAATATTCATGTTTACTTGATAACCAGCATCCGTTTGTCGTTTTGAAGTCCATCCTAAGTGATACTTAACGTCGCCGTCAAAGACCTCCTCTTCGTAGTCTTTACCGTCAAACTCGCTGAAAATATCTTGTGCAGGCTTGCCGAAAATATTGGTCAAGGTATTAAGACGACCACGGTGCGCCATCCCTACCACAAATTCTTCCACTCCTTCTTTGGCGGCGCCTTCAATAAGTGCATCTAAGGCAGGAATAAGCGTTTCGCCTCCCTCTAGGGAAAAGCGTTTTTGGCCTACATATTTGGTGTGTAAAAAACTCTCAAAGGCAACAGCTTCGTTTAGTTTTTTAAGGATATGCTTTTTCTCGTCATTGCTAAAGTTGGGGTGGTTGCCGTTCTTATTGATCCATTTTTGAATCCAGTTTACACGTTGCGGATGACGGATAAACATATACTCCAAGCCTATGGATTCGCAGTAGATACGCTCCAAGTGCACAATGATATCAGCCAGTTTTGCTGGACCAACCCCTATGATTTCACCAGCAGAGAATACCGTATCGAGGTCTTCATGGGTCAATCCAAAATTTTCAATGGCAAGGGTAGGTTTGTATTTTCTACGTTCTCGTACTGGGTTGGTACGCGTAAAAAGGTGTCCGCTTCCACGGTAACCGTCAATAAGTTTTACAACACGAAATTCTTTGAGAACAGATTCAGGAACATTATCGCCGGCATATTCAGCGCTATTTTCTACACCAAAATCAAATCCTTGGAAAAAGGCACGCCAGCTAGGCTCTACGCTATCAGGGTTTATGAGGTATTGGTCGTAAAGCTGCGCAAAATGAGCCGTATGGGCTGCATTGAGAAACGAATACTTGTCCATTTAGGAGTAATTGTACTAAACAAATGTACTGCATTTGCATTTATTAACGCATGATTTCGTTGAAAAAAACTAGTTCATTATATAGTAAAAAAATGTAGTTTTGAATGTGTTTGCTTTAGTCGATTGTAACAACTTCTACGCTTCTTGTGAGCGCATTTTTCAACCCACATTAAACGACAAGCCTATAGCTATTTTGTCCAACAATGACGGTTGTGTAATTGCGCGCAGTAACGAGGCCAAAGCCCTTGGACTTCCCATGGGGGCGCCCGCACACCAATTTTTGTCTTTTTTTAGGCAGCACAAGGTTCAGGTTTTTTCGTCCAACTATCCGCTCTATGGGGACATGAGCCAACGTGTGATGGAGGTCTTACGTCAGTTTACGCCCGAAGTGGAAGTGTACAGCATTGACGAGGCATTTTTACATTTTGATGGCTTCGAGCATTATGATATGGAAGCTTATGTACAACAAATGCGCAAGCGTGTAGGCAAATGGACTGGAATGCCTGTTAGCATTGGACTTGGTCCCAGCAAGGGTCTTGCTAAAGTAGCCAACCGTGTGGCCAAAAAATTCGCCGACAGAACCAAGGGTGTCTATGTTATTGACTCAGAAGAAAAGCGTATTAAGGCACTGAAGTGGCTGCCCATTGCAGACGTTTGGGGCATTGGCCGCAAACACGCGCGCCGGCTCGCACTAAACGAAGTGAAAACCGCCTATGACTTTACCCAACTCAACGACGATTGGGTGCGTAAGCAAATGAGCATCGTGGGGCTTCGCCTCAAAAAAGATTTGGAAGGAACCGCCACCATTCCCATGGAAATGATTGCTGCTCCTAAAAAAGCCATCGCTACCACCCGCAGTTTCGAATCCCTTATTACTTCCTATGAAGAACTACGCGAACGCATATCGACCTATGCAACGCTTTGCGCCGAAAAGCTACGCAAGCAAGGGAGCAGTTGTCATGCCCTTTATGTGTTTGTTCGCAGCAATCCGTTTATGCCCGACTTGCCACAATACCGCAACGGTATGTTGGTTACCATGCCTTTTGCCTCCCAGTCGAGCTTGACCATTAGCAAATATGCCCTAAAGGGATTAGAGCATATTTTCAAAGACGGTATTCAGTATAAAAAAGCTGGGGTGATGGTTACGGGAATTGTACCCAAGACAGCCCAACAGCTCACGTTGTTTGATGGGGAAGATAGCCGTCATGAGGCGCTGATGCAACGCATCGATCAACTGCATCGCAAGTATGGTCCACATAAAATCAAACTTGCCAACCAAGATCTGAGCAGAACTTTTAAAATGAAACAAGCCCACTTATCGCCGCGTTACACCACAGACATTCACGATATTATTACGGTAAGATGAAAAAAGCAACAACCCTCCATTTTTATAGCCCCGACACCAACAACGAAGCCGATGTTTGGCTGGCGGGCGAAGGCATTTCTGCAGGCTTCCCCTCCCCTGCAGACGACTTTAAAGAAGTACGCATAAGCCTTGACAAGGCTGTGGTTAAAAATAAAGCCGCTACATTCTATGCGCGCGTGGCAGGACAATCTATGGTGGGCGCAGGGCTGGACGATGGCGATTTGCTTGTCATTGACCGGAGCTTGGAACCCCAAGACGGCAAAATTGCCGTGTGCTTTGTGGATGGGGAGTTTACGGTAAAGCGCCTCAAAGTAGCTGAAGACTGCGTCTGGCTGATGCCCGAAAACGAGCAATACAAGCCCTTGCAAGTGACCGAAGACAATGAGCTTATCATTTGGGGCATTGTGACCCATGTGCTAAAGGCGGTGTAGTGCACTTGGCTATCTTTGCAGCAATTAAAACCCTGTAAAAAGTACTCCGAATTGAAAAAAATAAAGAAACGAATAGGCCGTGTATTATTATACGTGGGTGCATTGCTATTGGCGCTGGTTATTGCTGTTCAGCTGTTTGTTGCGTATTACCCCTCTTTTGGGGGTGATGTGACCAAGCAACGACAAGAGCTGTATGCAGATTCAGTGCAGTTCGAAGCGGGTACTTTTCAAAATCAAAACAGCGGCAGCGCCAAAGACTTTAGCCTGAATAAAGTCTTGAAAATATTCCGAAAATTCTTTTTCGAGCAGGTCGAAAATGGAGTCCCTGAAAATAACATAGCAATTCAAAAAATAAATATTGCCGACATTACCGCTTTTAACGAGGGAACGAGGTTGTATTGGTTTGGGCATTCCACCTTTTTGATGCAAATCGACAGTACTACGATTCTTATAGACCCCATGCTTAGTGAAGTTCCTGCGCCACATCCTTGGCTTGGGGATAAGCGCTTTAGCGATGAATTGCCTATTGATATTGAAAATTTACCAAAGATAGATGCCGTAATTATCTCGCACGACCACTACGATCATTTGGACTATGCCTCTATATTAAAGTTAAAGGATAAGGTGGGTGCTTATTTTGTCCCGCTTGGTGTTGGTGTTCATTTAGAGGCTTGGGGCGTTAGCAGTGCCAAAATCCATGAAAAAGATTGGTGGGAAGCAACGACGTTTAAAAACATGCAATTGACATGTACGCCAGCGCAACATTTTTCAGGTAGGAAGTTCAACAATCGCAAAAGTACGTTATGGAGTTCGTGGGTGATAAAATCTAAGGATGCGAACATATACTTTAGCGGAGACAGCGGTTATGGAAAGCACTTTGCGCAAATTGGTGAAAGCCACGGCCCTTTTGATCTTGCATTGATTGAGTGTGGTCAGTACAATAAAATGTGGCCAGACATTCATATGTTTCCAGAAGAAAGCGCGCAAGCGGGACTAGATTTAAACGCTAGAGCCATGATGCCCATTCATTGGGGTGCGTTTAAACTCTCCATGCATGCCTGGACTGCGCCCATAGAGCAGATTCGCAAAGAAGCAGCAGCACTTGGCATCCCCTTGGTGACAGCTGAAATAGGAGCGACTATTAGAATCGAAACATTACCAAAGCCCAATACTGTGTGGTGGTAGTTTACGATGCTATTTGTTTTAGAAATACCAAAATCAGCAGCTAAGAGCTATTCTTGAAAGCACAAAACATTTGCTTTTGGTAAATTGATTATAGCACTAAATATAGCATATTTATTGAAAGTCAAAGCGGTAACATGAATGCATAAAAACGTAACCCCTTTCCAAAAATTGCTTAAAAACCATAACTTGCATCAAAGTTATGAATAGTAGCTTCTTCCCCTTAGTGTGTATGGCCGTTTTCCTTTTCGTGGGATGTAGCGAAACGGATACCGTTATTGTTGTTGACAAAAATGATGGCAAAGGGTCAAACACCGCTAATGAAAACGCCCTTACCCTTGAACACAATGGTCTTAATCGCGAATATATATTGTTTGTGCCCAGCACCTATGACAGTGCAACCCCATTGCCACTGCTGTTTAATTTTCATGGTTTTGGCGGAACTGCAAGCGAATACATGGCTTATGCAGACATGCGCACACTAGCCGAAAATGAGAGGTTTATTGTAGTATATCCTCAAGGTAGTAATTTGGATGGATCGCCACATTGGAATACCTGCCCCAATGGCGGCGATAACAAAAGTAATGCAGACGATTTCGGCTTTACAGCAGCCCTTGTCAGCGAACTTTTGGGTAGCTATAGTATTGATCAAAACCGCATTTATGCTGCTGGCTATTCAAATGGTGGTATGATGGCCTATGGGCTTGCCAACTATAAGAGCGAACTCTTCGCAGCGGTGGCATCGGTTTCGGGCACCATGCTCGACTGTACGACAACCCCTGCACATCCCATGCCGGTGATTCACTTGCACGGCACCGATGATGACACGCTGCCCTATAACGGAAACAACTATTTTAACAGCACACAAACAGTCCTAAACCATTGGATTGCATTTAACAACACCAACCGTTCACCAACTGTCACTTCAGAAACCAACGGCAGCATAACCATTGAACGGTATGTTTATAATCAAGGAGATTCTGGTGTTGCAGTAACGCATTACAAATACATCGGTGGTGGGCACAATTGGTTTACAGCTAACTTCCAAGGACAAGACACCGCTACACTGATATGGAATTTTGTGTCGCAGTATGACATAAATGGGTTGCGATAAGGCGTATTTTTATACAGAAAACCCAGCGCTATGCGCTGGGTTTAAAGTACCTCGGGTGGGAATCGAACCCACACTCCTTGCAGAACCGGATTTTGAATCCGGCGCGTCTACCAATTCCGCCACCGAGGCTAAAGGAAGGCAAATGTAGCCAATATTTTTAATGCTTGCCAAGAAAAAACGGCCAAGCATTTATGCAGGCTCAAATAAATTCCTACATTTGCATCCCGCACAAAAAACTATGGGAAAAACAACCATCGAATCGAAGATTTTTGCTTGTACGCAAAGTACAACCTTAGCCAAGGAGATTGCTAAGCAATACGGCATTCCTATGGGTAATGTACTGTTTTCTCGATACAGCGATGGTGAATACCAACCTTCCTTCGAAGAATCGGTCCGTGGATCTCGTATTTTTATAATAGGTTCTACCAACCCCACATCCGATAATTTGATGGAAATGTTGCTTATGCTCGATGCCGCCAAACGCGCTTCAGCACGACATATTACTGCCGTGATGCCTTATTTTGGTTGGGCAAGACAAGACCGCAAAGACAAGCCAAGAGTTCCGATAGGGGCAAAGTTAGTAGCCAAATTGTTGGAAACAGCCGGTGCTACACGCATCATCACCATGGATTTGCACGCCGATCAAATTCAAGGGTTCTTTGAAAAACCCGTTGATCATTTGTTTGCATCCTCATTGTTTTTGCCTTACCTCAAGTCACTAAATCTTGACGACCTTACCATAGCTTCACCAGATATGGGCGGTTCGAAAAGAGCATATGCCTATTCACGGTTTTTAGAAAGCGATGTGGTTATCTGCTACAAACAACGCAAAAAAGCCAACATCATTTCGCATATGGAGCTCATTGGAGATGTGAAAGGTAAAAATGTTGTATTGGTAGATGACATGGTCGATACCGCAGGAACACTTACTCGTGCTGCCGATCTTATGATGGAACGTGGCGCCAAGAGCGTACGTGCTGTTTGTACACACCCCCTACTTTCTGGTGAAGCTTACGAACGTGTTGAAGCATCACAATTATCTGAACTCATCGTAACCGACTCTATACCGCTTGCGAAAAAGAGTAAAAAAATTAAAGTATTGAGCTGTGCTCAATTGTTTGCTGATGTGATGTATAATGTACACCACAACGAGTCTATCTCAAGCAAATTTATCATGTAATAAACAACAAATATGAAATCAATTACCATCAACGGATCTAAAAGAGAAAGCGTGGGCAAGGTAGCTACCAAAGCCCTACGTAATGCTGGAGAGGTTCCTTGCGTATTATACGGAGGGGAAACGCCAGTGCACTTTGCTGCAGACGAAAGAGCGTTTGCCAAGCTAGTATATACTCCTAATGCGCATACGGTGGTTATCGACCTAGGCGATAACGGAACGTTTAATGCCATTTTGCAGGACATTCAGTTTCACCCTGTTTCAGATAAAATTCTACACATCGACTTTTATCAATTATTTGACGACAAGGAAGTTTCTATGAATATTCCTGTTGTGATTAAAGGAGCAGCGCCAGGTGTGCTTAACTCAGGTGGGGTATTAAGTCGTAACAAGCGTAAGCTAAAAGTACGGGCTTTACCAGCCAATTTGCCTGACGTAATCGAAGCAGATATTTCTGAACTTGAGCTTGGAGACAAGTTGTACGTTACAGAAGTTGCTGACGAAAAATTCAAATTCTTACACCCAGACAACACCGTTGTATGTCAAGTACGTACATCCAGAGTTTCACTTAAAATCGAAGATGAAGTGGAAGGTGCTGAAGAAGGAGCTGAAGGAGCTGAGCAAGGTGCTGAAGGAAGTACTGAAGAAGGCGCTTCTGCTGAAGAATAGGATTAAAATAAATCAATTTTTTAAAGCATCCTACGAAACACTGGGATGCTTTTTTTATTTTTACACTGATGAAACTTCGCATTCCTTTTTTTTCATCAGCCAAAAAAAATGAAACGGCTATGAAATCTTTTTTGCTTGTTGGTTTGGGTAACATAGGCCCCGAATACAGCGGTACCCGACACAATATCGGATTTGAGGTGCTCGACGAAGTAGCAAAGCAAAAGGAAGTTCGTTTCGAAACCCTCCGCCTAGGCGACCTAGCCCATTTCAGGCATAAAGGAAAAACAGTTTACCTACTAAAGCCCAGTACCTTTATGAATAGAAGCGGTAAAGCCGTACGCTACTGGATGAAACAAAAGAATATTCCCCTAAAAAATATATTGGTCATTACAGACGACATCCACTTAGACTTCGGAACCTTGAGAATGCGACAAAAAGGATCTGCAGGAGGACACAATGGCCTACAAGATGTTTGTGACCAACTAAATACAACAGCCTATGCAAGACTGCGTTTTGGAATTGGCTCAGCCTTTGGTAGGGGCAAGCAAGTTGATTTTGTTCTGCAGCCATGGGCAAAAGACGAGGCTACCTTACTCCCTTTTGGTGTAGACAAAGCAGCACAGGCAAGTTTGTCTTTTGTGGGAGATGGTGCGTCAAATGCCATGAATACGTTTAATGGAAATGCCCTAGACCCCGCATGAGTATCATTAGAAACAGCGCTACGTTTACAACTTCAAAAAAAACCATAGTTACCGTGGGTACTTTTGACGGCGTACACTTAGGACATCAAGAAATCATTACGCAAGTGGTTGAGAAAGCAAAAAAATCAGGGCTTGCATCTGTGTTATTGACGTTTGATCCACATCCAAGGGAAGTACTTCAGCCCAACGCGCCTATGCCGCTTATCCAAACATTAGAAGAGCGTGCTGCGACTCTAGAGCGCCATGGCCTAAACCATGTAGTGGTGCATCCTTTTACCAAAAGCTTTTCACAATTGAGTGCTGCAGCATACATTGAAGCCATACTGCTCAAACTGCTCAATACCAAAGAAATTGTTATTGGCCACAACCACCGCTTTGGAAAAAACCGTGCAGCTGCCGTAGATGACCTCGAGCATTTCGGAAATATCTATGATTTTGGCGTTACCCAAATCAATCCCCAACAATTGGATAATATTTCCATAAGCTCAACCAAAATTAGAACGGCTTTATCCGCGGGCGACATCACAACGGCAAACGCCTATTTGGGCCACCCCTTTACCCTCACAGGCACTGTGATCAAAGGACACAAAAAAGGGAGAACTATTGGGTTTCCAACAGCCAACATCTCGGTGGAAAATCCAGATAAAATCATCCCTAAAGATGGGGTTTACACCGCGCAAGTGAACATCGCAAACAAATGGTACTTGGGGATGATGAATATTGGTACAAATCCCACAGTAAACGGCCAACAGCAGAGCATAGAGCTGCACATCATCAATTGGTCTGGCAACGTGTATGACCAACGGCTGCAAGTGGCTTTACTAGACCGAGTTAGAGACGAAGTAAAATTTGATTCTATGGCAGACTTACAACTACAGTTGGAAAAAGACAAGGATTTTATTCTGACTGAGTACAAAACTTTACCTTTGTAAAAAATACGATTATGCTGATTCCTGCACACGTTCGTGAACATTTTGACCAAGTGGTAGCTGGGTTGCAAAAACGCAACATCGATGCTGCGCCTCAATTAACGACATTGCTTTCCTTGGACGAAAAACGACGTGCTACCCAAGCAACACTTGACCAAACCCTAGCACAAGCCAATGCCATTGCCAAAGAAATTGGACAGCTATTCAAACAAGGGGCTAGCGAAGAAGCAACTGCTAAAAAACAAGAGTCTGCTGCACTTAAGGCTAGCTCAAAAGAACTTCAAGACACCTTACAAGAAGTCACTACCCAGTTACAAGAAGTGCTTTATCAGCTGCCCAACATTCCACACCCAAGTGTTCCAAGTGGCAACTCTGATCAAGACAACGAAGAAGTTCTTCAAAAAGGAAATATCCCAACCCTAGACGATGATGCTTTGCCACATTGGGAATTGGCGAAAAAATACAAGCTTATTGACTTTGAATTGGGTGCAAAAATCACAGGCGCTGGATTTCCCGTTTATACGGGAAAGGGTGCCAAACTACAACGTGCACTAATCAATTATTTCTTAGATTTTAATACAGCTGCTGGCTATGGCGAAGTACAAGTACCCCATTTGGTAAATGAAGCTTCTGGCTTAGGTACTGGGCAATTGCCCGATAAAGAAGGGCAAATGTATCACGTTACAGAGGATGACTTATACCTAATCCCAACTGCTGAAGTGCCCGTAACAAACCTATACCGCGACAGCTTGATCCATGAAGACGCATTACCTGTTAAACTCACAGCCTATACCCCTTGTTTTAGACGTGAGGCAGGAAGCTATGGCGCACATGTACGCGGACTTAACCGCCTGCACCAGTTTGACAAAGTGGAAGTGGTACGTATATCACATCCTGATAAATCTTACGCTGCCTTGGACGAAATGGTAGATCATATAGGAAACCTTTTAGCTTCCTTGGATTTGCCTTACCGCATACTACGCCTTTGTGGGGGCGACCTAGGGTTTACTGCTGCCTTAACCTATGATTTTGAGGTGTTTTCTACAGCGCAAAATCGCTGGCTGGAAGTGAGCTCTGTATCTAATTTTGAATCCTTTCAAGCCAATAGATTAAAGCTACGCTATAAAGGGAAAGATGGTAAAAAGCAACTTGCACATACGCTCAACGGAAGTGCCCTTGCCCTACCGCGTATTGTGGCAGGACTGTTGGAAAACCATCAAAAGCCTGATGGCATAAATATACCAAAAGCACTAGTACCCTACACTGGGTTTGACATCATCAACTGATATGCAGATATACAACATCACCTTTATCGTTGAGCCCAATATTGAAAAAGATTGGGCGACGCACGTTGATAAAGAGTTACTGCCCGAAATTGCCAAAAACGTACAACAAATAGACTTGTTGCGTGTTGAGTTTGTAGATGGGGTTGAGCCTATTAAAGGAACCACCTTTAGTATGCAATTCTATTGCCCAGAGCCCGAGCATTTGCGTTGGGTAAAAGAAATTGGCCATCAACTGGTATTGCAAAAACTATATCGTGTTTTTCCTCAAGATTGGGTGGCTTTTGCAAGTCGGTTAGAGTTTTTGAAGTCATACACATGAGTGTTCGCCCAAAAAAATACCTCGGACAGCACTTTTTAACCGACCTAAACATTGCGCAAAACATTGCCAATACCCTGTCTGGAGTGGGTTATGATCATGTGCTCGAAGTTGGTCCAGGAATGGGCGTACTTACCCAATACCTACTGGAAAAACCATTTACCACGCACGTAATTGAAATCGATACCGAATCCGTTAGCTACCTCAAGACGCATTTCAGCCAATTAGAAGATCGAATCTTGGAGGGTGATTTTTTAAAAATATCCCTTGCCGATCAATTTGATGCGCAGCTAGCTGTTATTGGAAACTTTCCTTATAATATTTCCAGTCAAATTTTATTTCGCGTAATTGAACAAAGAACACGAGTGCCCGAATTTGCGGGCATGTTTCAAAAAGAGGTTGCAGCGCGCATCTGTGAAAAACCGGGTAGTAAAGCCTATGGAATTTTATCGGTGTTAACTCAGGCCTTCTACGAGACAGAATACCTGTTTAATGTGTCGCGATTTGTTTTTGACCCACCCCCAAAAGTAGCTTCTGCTGTTATCCGATTGAAGCGCAAAGCAGACTATGCATTGCCCTGTGATGACAAACTCTTTTTTAGGGTGGTCAAAACAGCCTTTCAACAACGACGAAAAACCTTGCGAAATAGCCTAAAATCCTTTGGGCTTTCGGCTAGTTTAAAAGAAGATAGTATCTTTGATGAACGCCCAGAGCGCTTGGGTGTATCGGAATTTATATTGTTGACACAAAAAATAGCTGATGACACCTTTTCAACTCAATGACGAAATCCTATCGCAATTCAAAAGCGACATTGAGCAGCGCAATGCCAATGCACTAAAAAAGCGCGCTGGTGAATACCACTATGCCGATTTAGCCGAGATTGTTGATGAACTCTCAATTGATGAGGGAATTTATTTAATCAAACTGCTCGATTCTGAAAAAACCTCAGACGTACTAACAGAAGTAGACGAAGATATTCGAGAGTCCATACTTGAATTGCTTTCGGTTAAGGAAATTGCTGAGGAGGTAGAGGAGCTCGATACCGATGATGCCGTTGATTTGATTGCAGAGCTGCCCGAAAAACGACAGGCCGAGGTAATTGCCCAAATAGAAGACGAAGAGCGGGTTCAAGATATCCAAGAGCTGCTTACCTATGACGAAGACTCCGCTGGTGGTTTGATGGCAAAAGAATTGGTCAAAGTCAATGAAAATTGGTCGATTACCAAATGTGTACGCGAGATGCGAACACAAGCATCAGAAGTCAAAAGAGTACATTCTATTTATGTGGTTGACGATGAAAATGTTCTAATAGGACGCCTGTCCCTAAAAGACTTACTTACCGCAAATGAAAAGGCCAAGGTCAAAAGCGTTTTTATTCCTAAAGTTGATTACGTCAATATCAGCGAACAAGGCGAAGAAGTAGCCAAGCTTATGGCTAAATACGATTTGGAAGCGGTTCCCGTTGTAGACGATGAAAAAAAATTATTGGGTAGAATTACGATTGATGATATTGTAGATTTTATCAAAGATGAAGCAGACAAAGACTACCAGTTGGCGGCTGGTATTGCCTCTGACGTAGAAGCCGATGACAGCATCGTAGAACTAACACGAGCACGATTGCCATGGTTGATTTTAGGGCTTATTGGCGGTTTGGGCAGTGTGTTTATTTTAGAAGGCTTTGAGCAAGTAATGCAGCACCCATCCTACAAAACCCTTTTCTTCTTTACGCCCCTAATAGCGGCAATGGCAGGGAATGTTGGCGTACAATCCTCGGCCATAATTGTACAAGGTTTGGCAAATGATATTGTTAAAGGAAGCCTATTTAATCGATTGATAAAAGAAGTGGGGCTTAGCCTTATAAACGGAGTTGCTCTGAGTACACTCTTACTCATATTTGGGTATTTTACAGGCCTTGAAACTTCCGTTAGCCTTACCATTGCCTTGTCTATGTTATGTGTAATTGTAGTTTCGGCACTCGTGGGAACCTTTGTGCCCATCATTCTAGACCGTAACAATATTGATCCGGCCATCGCCACGGGACCTTTTATCACGACAAGTAACGATATTTTTGGCATTTTTCTGTTCTTCTATATTGCCAAGGTCATTTTAGGCTTTTAGCATGATGCGTATTTTACACCTAGACGAAAACCATCCCATTCTCGTAGACCAATTAACCGTTTTGGGGTTTGAAAATATTGTAGACACCCTGTCTTCAAAAGAAGCTATCGCTCAAGACATCGCCCAATATCACGGCATCGTGCTTAGGAGTAGATTCTCCATTGACGAGCCCTTTTTACAAAAAGCCAAAAACTTAAAATTTATTGCACGTGTAGGTTCAGGTTTGGAAAATATTGACCTCAAAGCAGCAGCAGCAATGGGCATTAAGGTAGTGGCTGCACCAGAAGGCAATAGTCCCTCTGTTGGCGAACACGCATTAGGTATGCTGTTAAGCCTACTGAACAAATTACCGAAAGGCGACAAACAAGTACGCAAAGGAGAATGGCAAAGAGAAGCAAATCGAGGTGAAGAATTAGGCGGAAAAACCATAGGTGTCATTGGCTATGGACATTCCGGCAAGCAGTTTGCGCGTAAATTGGCGGGCTTTGACGTTCGTGTTTTGTGTCACGACATTCTAGATAATGTGGGAGATGAATATGCCACCCAAGTACCGCTCAGCACAATTCATGACCAAGCAGATGTTCTTAGCATTCACCTCCCCCTGAACGAGAGCACGCAACAATACGTAAACCACGCATTTATTGAAAGTATGAAAAAGTCATTTTGGCTTGTCAATACTGCACGTGGCAATCAAGTGGTTGTTGAACACCTGGTTAAAGGACTAAAAGCCAACAAAGTAAAAGGAGCTTGCTTAGATGTGCTTGATGTAGAAACTACTGCTTTTGATTTAGATGTGACGCAATCTGACGATTGGGCATTTTTGACAGCAAGTGATCAGGTTATTTTCTCCCCGCATGTTGCAGGTTGGACCACACAAAGCCATCTGCGATTGAGCGAAGTGATCCTATCTAAGCTAAAACAACTGATAGATACAGGCCATTTTTTAAGTTAATTTAACTTAGAGAAAACCTTTTATTGTTGAAATAACTGTTATTTAGCACACTATGATAAATATCTTAATTCTCTGTACTGGAAATTCATGTCGAAGTCAAATGGCACACGGGTATATGCAGCTTTTTGGCGGTGAAAATGTCTCGGTTTACAGTGCCGGCATTGAAACCCATGGATTAAACCCCAGGGCGGTTAGCATCATGCAAGAAGCAGGTGTTGACATCAGCAAAAACACGTCAAACCATGTAGACGAATATGCAGAAATCGCCTTTGATCACATCATAACAGTTTGTGATCATGCGCAACAAAACTGTCCCTATATCCCAAGTGAAAAAGCACAGCGCTGGCATCATAATTTTACAGATCCATCGAAGCTTGTTACTGAAAACGAAGATGAAATCCATGCAGCTTTTGCTGCAACTCGAGACGAAATTAAAGCCTATTGTAAAAACTTTGCGCTTTCCTATTTGTTGTGATAGGTTTTTTGCTCAAGAGAAGCCTGAAATTCTTCTAAAACAGGTTTCACTGTACTGGATGGTATGTCCTTAATTTTGATGTACATCAAGCCGTCAATGGCATTGTTAAAAAGAGGGTCTACATTAAAAGAAGCCACTCGAGCATTTTGTTTGATGTACTTTTTGATAAGCACCGGCAAGCGCAATGCGCCGGGTTCTACCTCATCAATTAATTTATCAAACTTGTTCAAATCTGCTGAAGTTTCATCAAATACAAATTCTTTGTCGGCATCGTCAAGCTTTACTTTAAATTCTTTTTTTGGGGTGATGTATTGCGCCAAATAGGGATCGTAATAATGGGAACGCATAAACTCAATCATAAGGGATTTGGTGAATTTAGAAAACTGATTGCTAATGCTAACACTGCCCATTAAGTAATCGTATTCTGGATAGCGCAATGTGGCGTGAATAATGCCCTTCCAAAGCAAGAAAAGTGGCATAGGCCGCTGTTGATATTTTTGTGAGACAAAGGCCCTTCCAAGTTCTATGCTGTTGCTAAACATATGCATGATTTCTGGTTCAAACTTGAACAATTCAGACAAATAAAACCCTGATATGCCATGTGTGTCCATCAACTGCTTACCCAAGCCCAATCTATAAGCACCTACCAAGGCACGGGCTTTATGATCCCACAAAAACAGATGTAAGTAATCGTTGTCATAATGATCCAAATCTAAGGACTTGTTCGTTCCCTCGCCAACAGCCCTAAAAGCAAGCTCTCGCTGCCGTCCAATTTCTGTCAATATGTATGGTATCAAGTCTGAGGGCGTTAAAAACAGCTCATAGTCTTTTGAAACCAGTAGTGATTTGTCGTTGTCTTTAAGATTGATTAGTTCGCGCTCTAATGATGATGTGGGCACCGCAGGCGCAATTGGCATCACCTTTTTGTTTTTTCGCTTTAGAGGGCCTTGCACACGTTTGAGAATGGACTTATGCTCATAAATGTTTGAAAGCATGTATAGTTTACGCCTCACAAAATCGGTGTAATCTTGAACAGATGGGTGATTCTCTTGATCTTTTACAGCAATGGGTTTTCCTATACGAATGGCAATACTTCGTTGACGTTGTGTCAATAATTCGGCAGGTAGCCTAGCGGTGCGCAGCAGCGGGTGAATCTTGGCCAATCGATAAAATAAAGGACTGTTTCTTGCATGAAAATAAATGGGCACAACTGGTACTTTGGCGCGTTGAATCAAGCGCATGGTTGCGATATTCCAAATGGGATCAATGGGCACCTGTCTTTTTACTTTTGAAGCTACTTCGCCCGCGGGGAAAACCGCAAATAGACCGCCATTATCGAGGTGGCGTAATACCTGTCTAAATCCACCTACACTTGATTTTGATGTCAAGCTATCGTCAAAGGGGTTCACGCCTATAAACCATTTTTTAAGTAAGGTAACACGCTCCAATATGAAGTTTGCCATCAACTTAGAATCGGGACGTACGTCTTGCAATAAATGTATAAGCATAATGCCATCCAATCCCCCCAAGGGATGATTTGAAACAAGCGCCACAGGACCTTTGGGTGGAATACGCTTTAGTTCCGAAGAGCTTATGTGATAGTTGGCTCTAAATTGATACAAAAGTGAGGAGGTAAAGTGGGCTTCATCGCTATTTGCAACACAACGGTCATAAATGGTGTTGATTTTATGTAAGCGCAAAAACCACATTACAATACGGGCAATAAGGCGACCTAGAAATCCAATTTTGGACAGTCCAAGGGCAAAGGCAACATCTTTAGGATATACTACAGGCATTGGGGTGCGTATTCCCCAAATATAGTTATTTTAACACCAATTGTAGGGTGGTAGCTGTTCGTTGTTCGAGCACAAGATCTTTTGATTTCAGTAGAGATGCTGCGGAATTTTCCTCAAAATGACGAATCGTATAAAGGGATACATCAGGTGTGTGTTTTACATCAAAGCGTGATCGTAATGAAAGAAGTAAGGCATCCATATTGCGATACTTGTCTTGCACGCAAACCGAAAAACTGATGGCGGAATTTTGAATTACATCAACCGACATCTTATGTTCATGAAGAAGCTTAAATATATCGCTGATGTTGTCTTCCACTACAAAAGAAAAATCTCGTGTCGACAGGCGCAATAGCGATAAGCCCTTTTTAACAATATAACACGGAATTTCGGGCTGCATACGCACTCCTTTGCCCACTTTAGTGCCTTTTTGTTTTGGGTTTAAAAAGGATTTGACATAAAGAGGGATTTCTTTTCTTTGGAGAGGCTGTAGCGTTTTCGGATGAATTACAGATGCCCCATAAAAAGCAAGCTCTATGGCCTCTTGATATGAAATATGCTCAAGTAATTGTGTTTTATCAAACACGCGTGGGTCGGCATTCAAAACGCCTTGTACATCTTTCCATATCGTCACATCTGTTGCACCTATACAATAAGCAAATATGGCAGCAGAATAATCTGAACCCTCTCGACCCAAGGTAGTGGTAAAATTGTTTTCATCGGAGGCAATGAATCCTTGGGTAACTTTTAATACATTTCCTTGGATTTGGTCTTGAATGGCCGCTTGTGTTTGCTCCCAATTGAGGTGTGCACTACGGTAGAAGTTGTCCGTTTTGATACAGCTTCGTGCGTCAACCCACTCTGCTGCAATGCCTACATGGTTTAAATAAGCACAAATAATGGAAGTTGATAACAACTCGCCAAAGCTTACCACTTGGTCGTAAACAAATGCCCTGTGTGGCGAACGGTTATTGGCTAAAAAAGTCTCGCATTGAGCATACAGGTTTTTCACCCGTTCAGCAACAGGTCCATGTGCACCATTAAATAGCGTCTCCACTATCTCTTGGTGAAACATTTCCAGTTCGTGCAAGGCAGCCTTACATGAATCTGGGTTTTCGAAATAGGCATCAACAACGCCTTCAAAAGCATTGGTAGACTTCCCCATAGCAGAAACAACAACTAGTGTGTCCTCATGGCCCATTTCTGTAAGCACCTTTACGACATTAATTACGCCTTCTGCATCTTTTACCGAAGCTCCTCCAAATTTAAATACCCGCATCTTGTTCTGCTATAAATTTTTGCATAGCGCCTTCTGTCATTTGAGTTATGTTCCAGTCAGACAGTGTTGACGCACCTTGTTTTTCATAAAAATTAATGGCGGGGGTATTCCAATCCAATACCACCCATTGGATTCGACGTACTCCCGTGTTATGGGCAAAAGAGATAAATTTCTTTAACAACGCAAATCCGATTCCTTTTCCTCTGTGAGGTTCCGTTACTATCAAATCTTCCAAATGCCAAGACTTACCTTTCCAGGTAGAATAGCAAGGATAATACAAGGCAATACCAACAACCTTATTTTCAATGGCAGCTACAAAGCAGCCAAACGCTGGGCTTTCACCAAAACCATCCTGCAGAAGTTCTGCTTCTGTAACTGCTACAGCATCCGGTTCACGCTCAAATGTTGCCAACTCTTGAATCAAGCCGAGTATGGCAGGCACGTCGCTCTTGGTGGCATTACGAATGATTAGATTATCCATCGGGTGACAAATGTAATAACTCTAACGAATATTGGGGTGTAATTCCCTCACAGGAAAGTACTAATTTGTTTAAAAAATAACGTTCTTGAGGCTGACACGCCAACTACTTTGTATTTTTGTCAAAAAGCACACGTGAACGAACTTCCCGTTCTGTATCAAAACAATTCTCAATTTAGAGCCGTTTACAAAAGCGCTTTAGACCATGGTAGCGTATTTGCTTCTGGTCTTGTTGGGTCAAAACACAGCTTTTTAGTCAAGTCGTTGTTCGAACAACACAACGCCACTTTAGTTTGGGTACTCAACGACAAAGAAGAAGCGGCCTATTACCTAAATGATTTGGAGGTAATACTTGCTGATGCCCCCATTTTTTTTCCATCGAGTTACCGACGTCCCTATGCGACTGAAGAAACGGAAAATGCCAATGTATTGATGAGGGCAGAGGTGCTTCAGAAAATCAAAAATAACCCTAGGCAGCTCGTCATTACATATCCTGAGGCGCTTTCAGAACAAGTGTTAACCCCAAAAGAATTACAGCGCAAAACCTTATCCATAAAAAAGGGAGATGAGTTGAGTATTGATTTTGTCAACGAGACGCTGTTTGACTTTGGTTTTAGGCGGGTAGACTTTGTTTCAGAGCCTGGTGAATTTGCTGTTCGTGGGGGCATTTTGGATGTGCAATCTTACAGCCATGAAGAACCCTTCCGCATTGAATTTTTTGGCGATGAAATTGACACCATTCGCAGTTTTGACATAACAAGTCAGCGTTCAACTCAAGCCTTGAACGCCATACACGTCTTGGCTAATATTGAACAAAAAGAACTAGACGAAAAGCGACAATCCCTGTTGTCATTCATAGCAAGGGAAAGTTTGATTTGTGTACAAAATACGAGTGCTATTCAAACTTCATTAGACCATTTATACGCACACGCAGAAAAATCATATGCGGCGCTTTCTGGTGAAATTAAGCGGTTACAGCCCAATGCCCTTTTTGTGGACGGAAAAGCATTTGAGCAAAATTTAGCTATACACAAACAAGTGCATTTTACTTCAACAAGTAAAGGCAATGCTGTGGTTTTTGAATGCCAACCCCAGCCGCATTTTCAGCGTAAATTCGATTGGTTTGTTACGCACTTAAACGAAAACACAGAAAAGCAGGTGGTCAATCACGTATTTTGTGCTTCTGAGGCACAAAAAAAACGACTCGTTCAAATTGTAGAGGAACTTGCACCTGAAACGTCTTTTCATTGCTGGGTGGCACCCCTATTTCAAGGTTTTGTAGATGAAGATGAGCATATTGTCTGTTATACAGACCATCAGCTTTTTGAACGCTATCACAGATTCAGGTTAAAAAATGGCTACGCCAAAAAACAAGCATTGTCTCTAAAGGCACTGACAGAGTTAGAGGTCGGCGATTACGTGACGCATATCGATCATGGTATTGGAACTTTTGGCGGTCTACAGCGCATAGATGTTGAGGGAAAAACACAAGATGCAATCAAACTTTTTTATGGAGATAGAGATATGCTATATGTGAGTATTCACTCACTCCATAAAATCTCGAAGTACAATGGAAAGGACGGCGCAGCACCCAAAATATATAAATTAGGTTCTGGTGCATGGAAGAAAATCAAGCAAAAAACTAAAAAACGCGTTAAAGAAATTGCCTTTAACCTTATTAACGTTTACGCCAAAAGACGCATGAACAAAGGGTTCGCTTCTGGACCTGACACCTATTTGCAACACGAGCTAGAAGCTTCTTTTGTTTTTGAAGACACACCAGATCAGCGGACCGCTACCGAAGCCGTTAAACATGATATGGAAGACCAAAAACCCATGGATCGATTGATTTGTGGTGATGTTGGATTTGGTAAAACAGAAGTAGCTATTAGAGCTGCATTTAAGGCTGTTGACAATGGCAAACAAGTAGCTGTGTTGGTGCCTACAACCATTCTAGCTTTTCAACACCACAACACCTTTGCTAATCGGCTTAAAGATTTTCCAGTGACCGTGGATTACCTCAACCGCTTTAGAAGTGCAAAACAGAAAAAGGAAGTATTAGCAGGCATTGATAGTGGCGCTATAGACATTGTCATAGGCACGCATCAACTGGTTGGAAAATCGGTTTCTTTTAAAGATCTAGGGCTCCTAATAGTTGATGAAGAGCAAAAGTTTGGGGTTGGCGTTAAGGAAAAGTTGCGTGCACTTAAAGAACATGTAGATGTACTCACGCTAACCGCCACACCCATTCCAAGGACTCTTCAGTTTAGTCTTATGGCAGCCAGAGACTTATCGATTATCAATACCCCACCACCCAACCGCCACCCCATTGAAAGTCAGGTACTGACTTGGAACGAAGTACAAATTCGCGATGCCGTTATTTACGAATTGCAACGTGGAGGCCAAGTGTTTTTTGTACACAACCGGATTGATAATATTAAAGAAGTTTCAGGGGCAATTCAGCGCCTCGTGCCTGATGCGCGGATTGCAACTGCACACGGCCAACTTCCAGGAAATACATTAGAAAAGTTAATGCTTGGTTTCATTGCAGGAGAATTTGATGTGTTGGTAGCCACAACTATTATTGAGAGCGGTTTGGACGTTCCCAATGCTAATACCATTTTCATCAATAATGCCAACCATTTTGGTCTCAGCGATTTGCATCAGATGCGAGGTCGTGTTGGAAGAAGCAACAAAAAAGCGTTTTGCTATTTTATCACACCTCCATTTTCAGTACTCACGCCCGATGCCCGAAAACGCATGGAAGCCATAAGTCAATACACCGCCCTAGGTGCTGGTTTTCAAATTGCCATGAAAGACTTAGAAATAAGAGGGGCTGGTGATTTATTGGGTGGCGAACAAAGCGGCTTTATCAATGACATTGGATTTGAAACCTACCAAAAAATACTAAAAGATGCCATTGAGGAATTACAACAAAATGAATTTAAGGCTTTATATCCCAATCAAAAAACCAAACCAAAAGAACTCGTTTTAGATACAGATATTGAGGTCTTTTTCCCATCAGAGTATATCAATAATGTAAAAGAAAGGATGGCACAATACCAAGCGCTTTCCACGCTAAAGACAGAAGACGAACTCGCTGCTTTTGGAGATGCGCTAAAGGATAGGTTTGGCAGCTTGCCTGAGCCAACATTAGCCCTTTTTGAAAGTGTGCGTTTCAAATGGCTCGGTGCAGCTTTGGGATTTGAAAAAATTGTATTCAAAAAGCAAAAATGCATTTGTACGTTTGAAGCCAGCCCAGAAAGTGACTTCTACCAGACGCCTGCCTTTCAATATATGCTTGGCAAATTAGGAAGCCTAGGCAAAGCACAGCTAAAAGAAAAAACAACTAAAGAAAAACACAAATTGGTATTGGTAATCAACGACGTAGCCGCTATAGAAAATGCCATCGCCTTATTGCAAAAACTACAAATGCCTACAGTTGCTTGAGGTCTTTCACGACTCTAAAAGCCTTGTCAACTTGGGCATCGTTAACGAGTATGGTAAATTCATTTGACGTAGATATTACCTCGTAAATGTTTATTCCCTCCCACGATAACCGCTGAAAAACAAAGTAATAAATCCCTGGAATGGCTACGTTCTCAGTCGGTAGCTTCAGGGTGATTGAAGATAAATTTTCTTCTTTGTGCAAGCAAAGTTCTTGGGCAAGATGCTTATCAACCATGGGCGCCAAATGTTGGCTAACAACTATATTACACTCATGCACACCCCTTGAAGAGGTATAAAAGTTTCCACTTGATAATTGCAAATGGGAAAGCAGTTTGGCTTGGGCTGCAAGCAAGGTGTCTGATACTTTAAAGTTGTAGTCAGTAAGTGCGGAACGAACGGTAATGTCTCCAATATTTTTTAAGGTCTTGATGATTTTATGTGAGTGACGAAACTCCAAATCTGTAGACAGGCGTTTAAGGGCCATGACAATGGCACCTGTATGTACAGGCTTTTGGGTTTGTGCCTGTATCTCCTCTTGCATGATTCGAGAGAGAGATGTGAGGTTAATAATCCCTTGGGTAAGTGCGCTAATCAAAAAAGGCTTTGACTTAATATGGGCCTCCACGGCGGCGGCAATGGTTTTCATGAGCTGTAATTATTTCACAAAGATATTAATAATTCAACAAACTGTTATAATTATAACATTCTAAACAAAATAAAACGCCTGCTTAATATGCGTAAGGCTGTGATTTGGTGGTTGGCCTACAATACTGATGATATCAAAACGCGTTTCCCCTTGCCAATTAAACTTCTGTACATAAAAATCAGCGGCACGAGCCAAAAGCTTGCGTTTTTTAGGGGTTACAAATGTTTCGGGGGAACCATAAAAATCTGAGAGACGCCACTTAACTTCCACAATGGCGAGTGTATCACCTTTGGATGCAACGATATCAAGTTCGGCTTTTTGATAGTAGAAATTACGGCTCCTAATGCGGTAACCCTGTGTTTTTAAATAGGCGCAAGCCATATCTTCACCATCCTTGCCTTTATCAAGTGTATTCATAGTTTTAAGATTTGAGATAATTAAAGATAAAAAGCCTTGGGTAAGTTAGGGTATAAAATCCCTATTTTTGTGCGCATATATTTTATATGAGCAAACGCCACACCATAACCGCTGCACTTCCATACACCAATGGTCCTATTCATATTGGCCACATGGCCGGGGTATATGTTCCTGCAGATATCTATGCGCGCTACCTGCGCCTAAAAGGAGAAGAGGTTTTGTTTATTTGTGGTAGTGATGAACATGGTGTAGCCATTTCGATGAAAGCCAAAAAGGACGGCATAACACCCAAGGAAGTTATAGATAAGTACCACAATATTATCGACAAAGCCTTTAGTGATTTTGGTATTTCTTTTGATTACTACGGCAGGACCTCCAGCAAAGTGCACCACGAAACAGCACAAGAATTTTTCAAAGCAATTCATGAAAAGGATGGGTTTGAAACTCAAACTACCGATCAATTGTATGATGCTAAAGAAGACCAGTTTTTGGCAGATAGATATGTAGTAGGCACCTGCCCAAAATGTCATAACCCAGAAGCCTATGGCGATCAATGCGAATCTTGTGGAAGCTCGCTTAACGCCAACGATTTGATTGACCCAAAGTCAGCGATTTCGGGTGAAACCCCTAGCCTTAAAACAACCACACATTGGTATTTACCCCTAGATCGATATGAGACGTTTTTACGCTCATGGATATTGGAGGGGCATCAAAAAGATTGGAAACCAAATGTGTTGGGGCAAGTTAAATCATGGCTTGATGACGGACTTAAACCCAGGGCCGTAACCCGTGACTTATCATGGGGGATTCCAGTGCCCGTTGATGGGGGTGAAAACAAAGTACTCTATGTGTGGTTTGACGCACCTATTGGATATATCTCTGCCACAAAAGAATGGGCAGCAAAAGAAGGGAAAGACTGGGCGCCCTATTGGAAAGATGAAAATACTGAACTGGTTCACTTTATTGGAAAAGACAACATCGTATTCCATTGCATTATTTTTCCAGCCGTACTAAAAGCAATGGGCAGCTATATACTTCCAAAAAATGTGCCGGCAAATGAATTTCTAAACCTAGAGGGTCAAAAGCTTTCAACCTCAAAAAATTGGGCAGTGTGGCTGCATGAATACCTTGAAGATTTTCCCAACAAGCAAGATGTAATGCGCTATGTCCTTACCGCAAACGCACCAGAAACCAAAGACAACGACTTCACCTGGCATGATTTTCAGACGCGAAACAACAGCGAACTGGTAGCCATTTTTGGTAACTTTATCAATAGAGTAATGGTCTTGATGAAGAAATATTATGAAAGCATAGTTCCTGAACCCAATGAATACAGCACCGTTGATACAGAAACCCTCGAAACACTTGCGGCTACCCCATTGAAAATTGAGAAATTAATTGATCAATATAAGTTTCGTGCTGCCTGTCAAGAAATGATGCAATTAGCACGTTTGGGTAATAAGTATTTGGCTGACGAAGAACCTTGGAAGCTTATCAAAACAAACCCAGAGCGCGTAGCAACCATCATGCATACTGCATTACAAATAGCGGCTGGATTGGCTATACTTTCCGAACCCTTTTTGCCGCATACTGCCCAAAAACTTAGAGAAATGTTAAAGTTGGATAAGGCCGTATGTTGGGATAGCTTGAAAGATGGCATTTCTGTTAAAAGCAAGCATACACTTGGTGAACCCGCTCTCCTTTTTGAAAAAATAGAAGATGAAGAAATTGCTGCTCAGCTAGAAAAGCTTACCGCTTAGTTCTCTCCTTTCTAAATATGTTAAACATTATACTCAGAATTCAAAATAAATTTATATTTGTAATTCCAAATTTTATATCAATGACCCTGTTTTTGTACAAAAGAGTACTGATTTTCGGCGCCCTAATAACCAGTCTTTCTTTTCTGTTACTTACTTTTTTAGAAGTAGACTATTATTCATTTTGTGAAAATATCTTTACACTAGATTCTGATGAAGGAATCGTCTGTTCGCTTTTTATATTTGGCGTTGTGCTAATTGCTATGGGATATATTTTAAAAATATTTAAAAAAGGGTAAGGCCTATATTTGTGGCAATGATTCGCATTGCCCATCACCCTATTTACGCGCACCCCTTACCAAAAGGGCATCGTTTTCCTATGGCCAAGTATGAATTGTTACCACAGCAGCTGGTCTTAGAAGGGACATGCTATAAAGAACAGTTTTTTGCGCCAACGCGAATGGCAGATTCACTTATTACACGAACACATTGCCAGAACTATTACAAGCAGCTAAAGGCCTTGTCACTTCCGAAAAAAGAGGCGCGCCGCATTGGCTTTCCGCTGTCAACTGAGCTCATTGAGCGCGAGTGTGTTATTGCACAAGGTACATTGGAAGGGTGCGTTTTTGCGCTTGATAATGGCATTGCCTTTAATATTGCAGGTGGAACACACCACGCCTTTTATGACCGTGGAGAGGCATTTTGTTTGCTTAATGACCAAGCCATAGCAGCAAACTACCTATTGGACAACAAGTTGGCGCAACGAATCTTGATTATCGATTTGGATGTTCATCAAGGAAATGGCACGGCTGCACTATTTCAAAATAATCCGGCTGTATTTACATTTTCGGTTCACGGCAAAGCGAACTATCCTTTTCAAAAAGAACGCAGTGATTTAGATATCCCATTAGCGGATAATACGCAAGATCGCGCATACCTGAGTATGCTGGAAGAAACACTAGTTAATTTGGTAAACGACTTCCAGCCTGACTTTGTATTTTACCTATCGGGTGTAGATGTGCTACATGAGGACAAACTCGGACGCTTGTCTCTTACGCTTGAGGGGGCTAAAAAAAGGGATGAAATGGTTCTAACCGCATGCTATGAACGCAACATTCCTGTTCAATGTAGCATGGGTGGTGGCTATGCCCCAGATGTAAATATAATCGTTGAGGCACACGCCAATACCTATCGAATTGCAGCAGATATTTACGACTGATTAAAGTCGTTGCATTTCATCTAAATGAATTTCAGCAGTACGTCTTTTTTCACCAGACTTGGTTTCATATTCGCGATATTCCAAATGCCCGCGACATGCTACATGACTTCCTTTTTTCAGGTGTTCGAGGCATATTTCAGCTAGCTTATTCCACGCAACAATGCGATGCCATTGCGTTTTTTCAACAGCTTCACCTTCTTTATTTTTATAACGAAGATTGGTAGCTATGGAAAAGGTCGTTAACTTTTTTTTGGAGTCTAATTTTACTTCTTCTGGGTTGTCGCCCAAGTGTCCGATTAGCATAACGCTATTCTGAATGGTACTCATGATAAGGGGTTTTTATAGGTTATTTATTCCGCTAGCGCCACCGCTGACTGCGCAACAACAACGCTGCTTTAACAACATCTTGCCTGCTTATTTGCCCTACTAGCCTCCCCTGCTCTAAGACTGGAAGCCTACGGCGGTTGGTCTCATGAAACATCGTAGCAGCATCAAAAATCGTTTTATCTGCTTCTATGGTGTCTGGATTCTCTGACATACTCTGCGCTACCTTACGATCAAAAAAAGGCTGATTAAAATACTTGCTTTCGGAAAGGTGCTTAATGCAGTCTGCCTCAGAAATAATTCCAACCAATCTAGACATATCGTCCAAAACAGGTCCACCAGAGATTTTATTGCGGATAAGAATACGCATTACCTCAAGGATAGATTGCTGTGGGGAAAACGTAATCAAGTCACGCGTCATATAGTCACGTACCAAAAGAGATTTCCTCCGCTTTGGAATGAGCTTTTGACGTGCTGCTTGAAAACTTTTAATAGGCATGTTTATGTTTTATTGAACAAAAGATAAGGAAAATTTTTTAATCTTTGAATTGTCCGCAAAAAAGATACATTTACAACAATGAAAAAGATAGCTATTATGGGATGTGGTTGGTTGGGGAAAGCACTTGCCCAATCGCTTATAGCCCAAGGGCATCATGTTCGTGGAAGTGTCACAAACAAAAATGGTCTAGAAGACTTACGTAATCTCAATATCGAACCGTTCTTGATTAAGCTCAGTAACGAGGCTATTATTGGAAACGTAAATGCCTTTCTAGAAGAAGTTGACACCCTTGTTATTGCATTCCCTCCAGGATTGAGAAAAAATCCTAAAGCCAACTATGCAAATCGTATAAAAATACTTGTAACAGCCCTTACACAACATCCTTCATGTAAGCTAATATTGCTCGGAAGTATAGGAGTGTTTGGTGCTTCGCAAGGGGTAGTGGATGAAAAAAGCATCCCTGAACCGGATGGTTTAAGCGGACAACAACTTTTGGAAGCGGAGAAATTCATTCAAACTGCTGCAAATCATGCAACAATTGTAAGGTTGGGTGGACTGGTTGGGGGCGATAGGCATCCTGCAAAACAGCTTGCGGGCAGAACCAATATACCGGCACCACAAGCACCAACAAATCTAGTTCATCGAGAAGACGTTGTGCGTTTTTTAATGGCTATAATTGAAGGCGGACATTGGGGGAAAACGCTTCATTGTGTTAGTCCAGTTCATCAGAAAAGAGTTGATTTTTATACCCTAGCCGCTGAACGTCTAAAGCTTCCACTTCCTTCATTTGCAACAACAGCAAGCAAGCGAAACAAAATGGTACTGGATAGCTGCAGCGCTGCGCTATTCGGTTTTTCTTATTGGTTGGCTGATTGTGGGGTTGAAGCCCGTTAGCATAGTATCGCCGCTGATTAGGTCGGCAAATATATCCCAACTTGTTTTCATCTTATTAATGGCTAGGCTTTGTTCTTCGAGTGCAGCATCCCCTAGACGTTGGTCTGCAGCGATACTCACATGGGTTACAAACACATTGAAACGTGCACGAATAGGCTTGGTATCCCAGTCTTTTGGCCAGGCTTGCCTATTTAATTTAATGGCTTCCGCTTTGATGTTTTTAAGGGTAATAGCACGTTGGTCAGAGGGAATTTCATGCAAAGACTCCATTAACGCCAATACGTTCGACCAATTCAATTCCTGCCTTGCAACAGGTGTTTTAAGGGGTGTTTTTTGAATAAGGGTATCGACTATAACAGCCTTGTCTGAAGAAAGAGGAGGCTGTTTTTGTGTACAACCAACCAACACAACGAAGAAAAGCAAGTAACAGAAACGCATCCTCAAATATACACTTCTTGTGCATTGTCTAAAAGACTATTCATAAGTAAGACCGCTTGTTCGCAGAAAAAAATTAAACCGGTCTAAAATTTTAACTTTTCATTTTTATCCCAAAGTCCCCAATAGGCACCTACTTCTCCCTCTGGTCCTACTTTCCAGGACTCATCAAAAGATGAAAAATAAAATACGTCTATGTTGGCTTTTTTAGCCCAAGCTTGCGTATTGATAAAATATTTCATGGCGTGTTCCTCGCCTGGATCGGCAGCTTTCAATGACTCACCTTTACTAGGCCATCCTGTTTCGGTAATAATTACTTTTTTTCCTTTTGCTGCATCTATGGCCTGCCCATACATTTGTTGCATATGATTTAGTGCATACGCTTCTGGACAGCCTTCCCAAAAGGGATAGCAGTTCGACAATATTACATCCGAATGTTCCACAAGTTCAGGGTGTGTCGAAAATTCATAATAGGCATCTACATAGCCTACTGGAATATGTTCTGGTATTGCTGCGCGAACACGTTTCATAAAATCTAAAAGTGCTTCAAGAGAAAGATCATTTCTGTAAAGCACTTCGTTGCCAACAGCGGCAATGTTTACACATCCTTCGTTTGCTAAAGCTATGAGGGCATTGATTTCCTCTTCATTTTTTTCATCGTCATCGCTCAACCAAGCGCCTACCATAGTTTTCAGGCCGTGTTTATGGGCTAGTCTAGGAATATGTTCATTTCCTTCAATACACGAAAATGAACGTATCCATTTGGAATAAGGCTTTAAAATCTTAATGCGTCTTTCAACTTGAGCTTCAGTAATTGTATCTCCAGGCTCTTGACCGTCTTCGTACATACTAAAGCAAATGCCATGCATGCCCGATTTGAGGGTTTTACGCCACAGGCCCTCTAATTCATTATTTGAATAGGTGTCAAAATTGACTCCTTTGTACGACTTGTATTCAAGTGCCTCTAGACTAAAGTCTTTTCCTTCTCTGTATGACATGATTTAGTGTTTTAATTTTTCGTTCTTGCCCCAAATACCCCAACGTGCACCTACGTCTCCTTCGTGGTGAACTTTCCAAGACTCGTCAAATGAGGAAAAGTAAAACAAAGGCACTTTTGCTTGTTTGGCCCAGAGATTTACATTCACAAAATACTGTGCAGCATTTGACGCTGTGGGAATTGCTGCTCCGACACGTTCACCTTGATTAGGCCATCCTGTCTCGCTTATAATAATGGGTTTGTTCTTGGCCACATTACTTGTAGCTTCATGCATTTCTTTTAAATAAGCCGTAGAAGATTCGATAGTTGATCCCTCCCAAAATGGATAACAATTTATTAAAATTACATCACAGGCATCAACCAGCTTTGGCCGCTGAATAAATTCGTAGTAGGCATCAACATACCCGACCTGAACCTTTGGGTTTGCCTTCTTAACTTGAGCGATATAATCCATTATTTGTGCTTCGCTGAGCTCATCTCGCATCAAAGCCTCATTACCCACAACCGCGATATCTACTTGGTCGTTTTTGACAAGCTTGATCAAGGCGTCGATTTCTTTCTTGTTTTCCTCGGCATCAGCTCCTATCCAAGCACCTACCATTGTTTTTAACCCTCTCGCTTTTGCGGCCTGAGGTATAAACTCATTGCCTTTTGTACAGGAAAACGAACGAATCCACTTGGTGTAAGGTGCTACTATGTCCATACGCTCGTTAATTTGTGCTTTCGAAAGTTTGTGGCCAATGTTTTGGTTCTCTCTGTAGGGGCTAAAGCACAATCCATGAAGCCCATTTGCTAAGGTCTCTTTGAATAGCTTGGCTTGGGCATTTTTAGCTAGGCCACTGAAATCAATATCTCCCTCCAATGACTTGTTAAAATTAGCATCGGTAAATTCCTTAATTTTTCCTTGTTTGTAATATGATACAAGAGCTTTAGGGGCGGCTTTACGCGCTTTTATTTGTTGTCTGATTTCATTTGCCCGCGTTTCATCAATACTATAGTTTCTCATGATGTACATAGCAAAAAGCGTTCCCGCCAAAGGGAAGAAACAAAAGAAGGCATGTAATCCGTTAACGGCAGATTCCTGTTCTGTTGTGGCAAGGTCTGGATTAAAGCCAACAAATGCAATAATGACACCACTTAGTGCGCCAGCAATAGCAAAACCGACTTTGACCATCCACCAATAAATGGCGCCAAAGATTCCCTCTCTACGCAAACCTGTGTTTAGTTCGTCTACATCAATTACATCGGCGGTCATGGACATCATGATGGTGAACAAACTTCCTATGCCAAAAGAGAAAAACGGAAGGGCTATTATATACATCCATGGCTTTCCTGGAACAAATAAAAACCAAAGCATGGCATATCCTATAACAGAAATGCCTTGTGCCAATAAAAATGCCCTTTTCTTGCCAAACTTCTTTGACATCCATGTGACGATGGGTATTACGATAAAAGTAGTGCCTAATGCACCCAAGCAGCCAAAAAGAGAAACCCAAATACCGCTTGCTCCCGCATCACCATTAAAGAGCTTGTACACGATAACAAAAAAAGTGAGTGCTGCAACGGTATTAAATGCGTTGAAAATTAAAAATGTGGCGCCACATAATTTTCTAAATTCTTTGATTTTAAAAGCTTCCACAAAACTGTGATAAATCTTTAGAAGACTATTGCCAATGTTGGCGCTGTTTAAGGGTTCGTAGTCCTCATTAACAGTTGACTTACTTTTTATAAATATTGCAGGTATCATGGCGCAAACAGCACAAGGAATGGCAACCCAAATGGCAAGTTCTCGTACAGCTACATCTGCAGAAGGGAACCATTCTGGATCATACATAATTACCCAAAACCACGGGGCAATTACCCAAGCCCATTGACCAATCCATTGAGCAATGGCCATAATGCTTGTACGTTCGTGAAAGTCATCGCTCATCTCATAGCCCATAGCTACATAAGGGACACTAAATAGGGTGAGCCCGAGGTAAAATAAAATGGACCAGAAAAAGAAATACCAAAAGTTATATTCAAGTGTGTTTTCTTTAAAAAGTTGCCACATAAAGATATAGGCAATCCCCATAAGAACACCACCTGCCAAAACATACTGTCTACGTCTTCCCCACTTTGATTTTGTGTTATCTGATATAAAGCCCATAATTGGGTCTGTAATAGAATCAAATATTCTTGGAAAAAAGTAAATTAACGACCACATCCATCCAGGGAAACCTAAGTCTTGCACCAATACAACCATAAAAATCCCTAATATGGCTGGGAACATTTGATTGGCCAACATCCCGAAACCAAAAGCAATCTTTTGACCCATAGGAACTTTGTTAGGCTGAACTATGTGTGATCCTCTTTTCATAATGCTGGATTTGAAAGGGTTATCGTCTGAATAGCTTGTGGGCTAATCGAAATATTTTTTAAAATGCTGCCTAGTTTTAACTCAAAACTCTTAGCTGACTTCCCCTCATTAAAGACCACAACAGCAATACTTCCATCTGGATTTTTAACGGCAGTAACCATCAATTCTGAATCGGTGTTATGGGCGTCAATTACTTTGGCGTCTGGTCGAATAAACTTACTAAAGTGCGCCATGATGTAATAGAGTGGTGTGAAGTAAACTTCATCCTTCTCGGTATCGACTATTACGGGTGCAATACACCAGTTATTTGCCCAGTTCGGACCTCCCTTGGTATCCAATACCATATTCCAATCTACCCATCCGTCAACCCAATTGTTAAGGCAACCAATAATATCTCTAGCATAGCGGTTTGCTGGCGCATACTTGGGATGTAGGTATTTTTTTTCTGCTTCTCGCCAGTCATAACCCCAGTCTGTGGCTTCTTTCTTCCAATACCAATTGTCGTCTTGCCACACAGGAACTTCTGCGTCTATGCAAGCTTCGGTTTGAATCAAATACTTGTTGGGTGCCTTTTGGTGTGCGTATTGCAACTCTTCTGGGAAATAGTCGTAAGTGCTCTCATACCAGTGCACAGCAGTTCCGTCGTAATATTTGGAAGAGGCCTGATCTTGGTACATGACATCTACCCATTCCTTTAGGCCTTCTCGGTTTTGATCATAACCCAAAATAACCAAATCTCCTTTGCCGTCAGCTTCGAGTTTTGGTCCGAGGAAATGCTGCACAAAATGAGTCATTTCTTCGGGAGAATAATGCATGCTTTCCCAATTTTCGCCATTCCCATGGGGTTCATTTTCAACAGTAAAGCCCCAAATGTCAATGCCCTGATCTTTGTAAGCATCAACATATTTGGAAAAGAATAAAGCCCAAGTGTCGTAGTATTCAGGAAGCAGTTTCCCTCCAACCCAACTGTTGTTGTCTTTCATCCAAGGCACAGCTGTCCAAGGAGAAGCGAAAAGCCTAAAACCATCTTCAGAAATAGCCATGGCATCTTGGATCATAGGTATCAAATCGTCTTTGTCTTCTTCAATTGAAAAATGAAGGAGTTCCTTGTCACCTGCAACAGGCGTGTAAGAGTAGTTGTTGAGCGAAAAGTCACATGAATTCATGTGTGTGCGTGCAAGCGAATAGCGCGCACCGTCTTTTGCGAAATATGCTTTTAAAATTTTATCTCTATTCGCTTTGCTTACCTGATTGAGCAGATATGCAGATGATTCTGTAAAAGCACCCCCAAAACCTGTAATGGTTTGGAGTTCCTTAGAGGTGTCTAAGGTAATGGTCGAAGGGGCTTCTAGAGTTTTAAAGTCATGTACTTGCGTTAGCTTATTTCCGCTTTCTGAGGTCTCATATACGGTTATTTCAGGAGATCCGTCTGTACAAGAAGTTGCCATTAGGGTAAATATTAAGCCGATTAAAAGTGTGTTTGTTTTCATATGGTCAGTTTGGGTTAAGCTCTAAAACATTAGGAGGAAGGACAGAAATGTAAAGGTTTTCACTTACCCCATTAAAGGTTTTAGTTATGGGGTTTCCATTACGCGTAAGGCCTTCAAAAACACCCTCATCAACAGCTTCCCAAAGCGCATACTTGGCTTTGCCATCAACAGTGATTAATCCAAAGTGGTTTTCGGAGCCTTTGGCATTATGGGCTTCTTTCCAGGGTTCGTCAAAAGCCTCAAAAAAGAAGCAAGACACCTTGTTTTCTTTAGCCCATGCGCGCATCAGTCGATAATACTTTGCCTGCTTGTATTGGTCTGCAGCATGGGAGCCTTTTCTGCCATAATAGCCATTTGATATGGTTGCCCAGCCTGTTTCACCAATATGTATAGGCTTATTAACTCCTAGGCTTTCCATATATTTTTTTACTTGATGGTATTGGTCTACGGCAAAATCTCGAGCGCGTATCATGGCTTCTTCGATAAGTTCTTTTTGGGTCTTACCCAAAGCTTCTGTTTGGTTTACTTCCCAAAATGCAGGACTGTAATGTGTGTTGTGAAAAGGATATGTATGCATGGAAATATAATCCACTGTTCGTATCAAGTCTTCTAGATCAGAGTTGTGGTAAGCTGTATCTCCTCCTCCCCATGAAGCAAAATCGTCGGAACTGGTAATCCACAAGTCTTTTGGAAGTTTGTTGTCCCTTTTTAGTGTTTGTAAATAGGAAACCCAGTTCAAAATAATGCCGGGTTGTACATAGTAACTTTCGGCCCATTTTACCATAGCTTCATTTCCAACAGCAAGTACTTTTACAATGTCTGGGTATTCATTGGCCAATGCAACAGCTTTGTCAATTTCAATTTCGTTTCTAGGACTTTCTACATAGTGATTAACTACTTTGTCTGTCCAAGCATTTAAGCAATCAATCCACGCACCAAGCATGACATACATTTCAAATGAAGGGTTTTCTTTCTTAAGTTCTGAAATGGCAGCAAGGATATTTTCTGCTTGTGGCAAATGCACGTTATACGTTCGAATGATGCGAATCCCCATGGCGGAAAGGATTTTCATATCGTCCTTTAACTCCTCAATTGTTGGTTGTACGTCTCGCGTGTTTTTTCTATAACCCCCATAAGAAATAGCTAGGTAATCTGGGTTACCTAAAATTTCAGCAGCTGTTATGTTAGAATTATTCATTTTTTGACGGGAGGTGTTACATGAAGTAGCCATCAAAATGATAGACACAATAAAAGCATACGTTTGAATTGTTTTCATCATTTATAAGTTGGCAGCGCCATAGTTTACGTTAGTTTATATACATTATGCTTTCAAAGTTGATACGATTATTTTGTTAACGGTATTTGTTCGTTGAAAGATTTGTTGGGATGTTTCTTTATCTAGATATTGTCCTGAAAACAACTTAGATTCTCCTGAATTCAGCACGACTTCTATGGCTGCTTCAGTTGATTTTTTGTAAATAACGGGGACTTGACAGTAGGTAAACGCCAAGTTGTCTTTATCAATAGCCATTGAAACCGTTTGATTGGCAACATTTACATAATTAAATTGCTTAGGTTCGGCTAAAAACTCTTCGGTGTGTAGAATGGTAGGGTCAAATCCTAGTGTTCCATTGGTAACGCGAACACCTAGTTCCCCAAATCGACTCAAAATATCTTCTTTTACTTGGCCTGTCATACCGGGCTGTTGTGCGCCTTTTCCAGCAGGAGTATGCGAATATGGGTCTGTTGGGAAAGCTCCGTACAACTCAGGTGATTTGTGCGCGCCTATGCCCGCATTTATTTCATAGTAGTGGTCAAACAGTTTTCCAATCAAAGCTGAATCATCGTTGTTGTCTATGGCTGCTTTGGTAATTTCATAAACGGCTAGTTGCAGCTTTGAAACCATATGCCAGTAGATAGAGCCTAAGCCTTCATATCCAAAGAACGTTCCAGATCTTCCAGTAAATGATTTGTGGTCGAAAACGTCTTCAAAAATTTGCTCAATGTAGGCTGTTTCTTTTTCAACCAAACCTTTATACTGGCTAGGCAATGCCGCTAATGCAGCTTGCAGGCTTTTCACATTATTAAAATTACCATTGAAGTGGTATTCTCCTGAGATATCTTGAGACAAGACTTCCGAATTGGCATCTGCCACAAGTTTTTGAAGCAAGGCAGAGTTTGCTATTTTTTCTTCAGGGATGGTATTCTTGTGAACAAACCTTGGCAGGTCTTTGTTGGGATACAGTATATAACTGTATTGATCTTTCCTAAATAAGCTGCTGGCCTTCAAGCTGTCCAATACGTCTAGACTTTCTTGAGTAGACAGAAACCCTGAACTCAACACTGCCACTTGACCTTCAAGCATCTCAGGCAAATGACTAATGCTGACGGCGTCATCTGCTCTTAATGTCATCAGATTATACGCATGATACATACCGTCGTTTCGTTTGTTGGCCTTAATTGAGTGTTCTAAAAATAAGGTAGCTGTTTGTAGAAATGAAAGCAATGTTGCTTTTGAAACCATTTCTTTTTCGCCAGAAAAGCGCTTGTCATATATGGTGTTTCGGTATTGGCTTCCAGCTTCACCCAAGGCATCCATAAGCGTTTTTCGTTCTACATCACTAAAACTGCTTCCTAAGAGATTTTTGTGCTGCTCAAGGGCATCGTTTACTTGACCAAACAACTGGTATAGTTCTTTAGAAATTGGCACATCCATTTCAAAAGATGTCTCAATCATATTTTCAAAAAAGCGTAAAAAACGTCTTAAATAGTATAGCGTTACCATGGAAACTCCATTGCCTACTAAAGCATTGTTGGCATCATTCCATTCGGGACGTTGGGTATTCATCCATATACCCCCTTCAGGTATAAAGTTTGACATCTTTGCCAAAACAGTAGCCAAAATCTTTTCGATAAAGTTGACCTTGTATATAAATACTGTTTGGTCTCTAAGTAAGGCACCATCTACACCTATTTCATCGCGTTTGAATTGAATATTTTTTTCACATTCAAAGTCAAATTCAATGGTATTTTTTGAATCTTTTAAAATGTCTTGATAGCTCTTAATGCGGTAAGGCACATTGGCATAAACAAACAAATCTTGGTTGAAATATTCTTTGAGCTTGTTTGGATAATAATCTTCGATAAACTCTAAGAACTTCAGTAAGTAAATGATTTGGTGATCTCCCCAATAACCTATGTAAGCCCAAGGGTTATCTGGTTCGATGGTTTCCCAATCAAAGCCTCCTTTGGTAACACGGTATGGGTTATAGCCATCAAAAGTAGTGGCATTGAGAAATTTGTGAATCATCCCCTCAATAAAATCAGGGTAAGCATGTGCTAAGGCCTCCCAGTTTTGAAAAATATCACGCCAATTCCCTTCGTAGTCCAATATTTTAGAACCATCCTCTGCGCGTGTATTAATGGAAAATTTATTCCACGGACGGCTTGGATCGCCATGGCGACGGCTAAACTTAAGTGGTAAATATTCTAAACAAAGGCGCTTAAAGTTTTGGTTGTCGTCATTATTGGCAATTTCTTTAAGTAGGCTTATATCAAATTGCTCTGGAAGTACTTGCAGCACAGTGTCTTTAAGTTTGTAAATCTTCCTGTTTGCATTGGCGATGTATTTTATAAAATCGGCCTTATCAATTGTATAATTATTGTCAAAAATACCGCCACGCATAATGTTAAACATGGTGTTGGCAAAATGTCTAATGTTTCTTAAGCGGTCATTTGTCATCTGGAGACCGTCGGAAGCCCCTACGAGTGCGCGCAAATGAGCAGATCCGGCTTGGACATCTGAAATTACCTCCTCATGCATCGGTGTATTAGATTTGATATTGGCCTTAATAGACACGATATCAGATATACTTTGATTTACGTTGGCAATCAACATCCATTCTTCGGTTGCAGCTGCTGCCAAACTAATGGTGTCGTTAAGGAAGTAAGCGCCTTTTTCAGCTTTAATATCAATTTCTTGAGATACACTTTGTCCTCTTCGAAAGTTATCCAATTGAAGTGAGGAAATAAGCTTTTTGGATTGGGCTAAACCAATTGACCACACCACGTTAGCTTTGAGCGCCTCGCTAGGCTCCGCTTTATCAACGATGATAGCGCTAAGCGAATAAATACCCAAGCCTGTATCTTGTTCTAACTCACATTTTTTATAGGCATCTACCAGGTTGCTACTTGCATTTTGTAAATCGGGCTCAACGCCTTGTGGTAATAGGTTTTGGACACCATCTATCAGCTCAACTGATATTTGTGTGTCACCTTGGTTTTTGAATTTCGACTTTCGAACAAATCCATACTTTTCGCTAGAATTCCACTCGTACGTAAACGCAACATTTAAATCATGGTTAATTTCTTCAAAAACCACCTTGTTACCAAGTACATTTTTGTACAAATTCCTCGAAACCTTATATATAGCTTCGTGCTTTTTAGAAAAGGGTTCCCAAAGGTATTTTTTGTCATTTACAGTGACTAAAAATATAGACTTACTACCTGTTGTTTCAACGGCTTCTGTTATTTTATCATCGGTGTAATAAGGGAACAGCGCATAATTACTATTTTTTCTTCCAGCTGATAGGCTTCCATTGCTTGATATAAACATCCAATGGTCTGAGTTACTCACAATGCTCATAAAAAATGGGCGCATGAGATCAGCGTTCGAAATTTTGTAAAAAGATTCGCCGTTGCGAATAACTTCCTTTCCATCAACTTCTTTTTCAAAAAATTGAGCAGGGTTTTGTCCTAAATATGGAACGTCCTCGGCAGTAATCTTAGAATTTATAGATGTTGCAAATGTCAAAATGATAGAATAATAAAAGGTTTTTTAGATAAAATTGACCTGTTAGGCATACAGGTCAATTTATTTAAATACTGTTGATAATGAATAAACTTATTCGGCAGAATAAACCCTAACATAGTCCACAAGCATTTCTTGTGGAAAAACGGTATTGGTAGTGGGGGCGCCCACATAATTTCCGCCTACAGCAAGGTTTAAAATAATAAAAAAAGGTTGATCAAAGACCCACTCGCCATCAGCATCTTCTGGCGTGATTTGATTATACAATACATCATCTACATAATAGTTGATATAATCTTCACCCCATTCAATACCAAAAACATGAAAGCCTGTGTCAAAGCGATCGTTTATAAGTTCATATGATTTTGTAACAGGCGTTGCTGCAGAATAACCAGGTCCATGTAGGCTACCAGTAATTATGGTGGGCTCTTGACCTTTAAATTCCATAATATCAATTTCGCCACATTGTGGCCAACTAACCGTATCAAAATTTGATCCTAACATCCAAAAGGCCGGCCAAATACCTTGTCCCCAAGGCAATTTTATACGCGCTTCAAAACGTCCATACTTTTGCTCAAACTTACCTTGGGTCTTCAAACGTGCTGAAGTATAAGCGGCACCTTGGTAACTTTCGCTAACCGCAGTAATTTTTAACATCCCGTCTTCAACAACTACATTGTCAGAACGGTCCGTATAGTACTGCAATTCTTTGTTACCCCAGCCATCAGTATCTCTACCGATATCAAATCCCCAAATACCACTATTGGGAGCGCCAGCGACGTCAAATTCGTCTTGCATGGTAATGGTGGTGAAATTGGTTACGACCTGAGTTTCATCAGGTTCGCAACTTGTAAAAAATACGCTTAGGATCACAGAAGCTCCTAAATAGGAGAAACGTTGAAAACTATTTGAATGAATTCGATTCTTAAATTTCATGTTGTTCTTTTTTGCTTATTGTTTGTAGAAATACACATTATCCATATACAGGTTAGTTACAGCAGACCCCCCATTTTCAAAAATGAACTGTCCAACCTTTGATCTTTGAGACAGCGAAAGTGGAATGTCTATTGATGCCCACGCATCACCCTTAAGCTGCGAAGAGAGTATTGTAACTTTTTGTGTTTTATCATCTCCTCCACCGTCTGCGCCGTTAGCGCCAAAATCCTTAATGGTAAGTATTAGTTTTGCATTGGAGGGTAGTGTATCAGGGATGAAAACATCCATATGCAAATGAGTCATAGCACTGGCGTCTACTGTAGGGTCAGAAAATTGCTGCCCAACAAAATTAAAGTTTTCATAAACAAGTACGTTGTCCCCTTTAACATCGAAATCAGCAGAAGTCGTTGTTTGATATGGCTTCCAATACCCATTGTAAAAATCAATGTTCACATTTTCATACGTATCGCTAAATATAGAAATGACATCTGCAGCATCTTGTGTTGGTGTTGGGGCAGAAATAAATTCCCCATTAGATTCAACTATCAATGAGCCTGCGGCCTCAACGCCATTAAAGCTTGCTGTAATAGTAGCAGTGCCAGCAGCAACAACAATAATCTTCCCTTGGGCATCTATTTGTACAACCGTTGGGTCAGAAGAATGAAAATCTAGGTAGGCTGGTGCTATGTTTGTAACAAGCTCTGTACCATCTCCTAAATTCACAGTTTGCTGCGTTTCATCAATAATAATTTCACCATTATAAACTCGGCGGTTTACATCTAAACCACTCATAATAGATGTGCGCGCTTGTGCAAAAGTATTTAGCTTTTCAAATCTAATCTCGTCTAGCCATATGGAGTAGCCAAGATTCCCAGTACTTTGAGTACCAGCAGAAAAGATAAACATTCCTTTTTCTTGAACCAGTTTTGAAGGGTCAGGAATTGGAATAATATATTTCTTCCAAGCTGTTGAAAGGGATGTGTCTTCAAGACTAACAGTATATTTATCTTCAATAAAATCAGTTCCAAACCCAAATAAACCCACTGTAGCAGTTGTTGAGCCTTTAGCCCAAAAAGTCAATGCTGTGTATTCGGATAGGTTTCTTCCTTCACCGCGATCTAAAAAGATACCACCAATAAAACTTCCGTTAGGATCGTTTGGTGCAGGCACATCAATTTTAATGGCTTGCGTACCTTTATAGGCGTCATTGTCTGTGTCGAAACCGTATACGTTGGCACCATCAGCAGGATCAAAAGAGATGAAGAATTCATCTGTCAAGTTTACAGGGTTGTCTGTAAATACTTCAGGAATTGTTGGGAAGGTAGCCAAAGTGATATCTTCCGAAAATTCGCGCTCACAACTTACCAATGCAGTGGTTACTATTCCTGCAATGGCAAAAGTGAAATATGATATAAACTTAAATTTTTTCATTGTTTGCTATTTAATTATTTACCAATATTGATGTGTACGTATGTTCTAATTTCCCATTCTGTACCGTTTGGAAATCCAACTGGACTTATTGTAGGTGTTTGGGAAAACTCAGGTGCACTGTTTGGAGAAAAACGAGGTGAGTATTGATTTAAAGATCTCCATGTTCCGCGAATACCAATTTGCGTGTTAGGCAATCCAAACCAATCTTGTTTCCCAAGGGAAGTAGATACGTCAATCATCAGTTGCAACGGGAATGTCAAGTTAAAGTCACGATGGTAGTCAAAAGGCCCCCAGTCATTAACTTTTGCATGAGAAACCAATTTCATGTTTTTGTAAATCATTCTTACGTCTCCACCATATCGTGTAATGGTACGAACAGAGTCGCCATTGCCTTGTGCAGTTCCGTAGTAGAAGTTTCCAATCATGCCCAGCTCTGGTGATAATTTAGATACAATACGTGTGTGTGCTTCCCATAAATCTTCAGCAGGAGTACTCTCTCCAAAAGCAAAGAATTGACGATTTGCAAGGAACCCTATGTGTGCGTCTTGTGTTGTAGGTAAGTGTCTAAACACAAATCCTGCACTCATGGCAAACTTGGCATCTTCAACAACATCATTGTTCCATTCATACATCCAAGTTCCTGGAGTTGGGTCATAGGTGAATAAAATTTCACCACCTACCGTTTCTCTGTTTCCGCCTCTAACCGCAAATGGATCGTCAATTACGTTACGTAAACGTCCAGGTGCTACCACGCCATTTGGCATGGGGTCAACCAAAGGCTTTTGGTATAAAAAGTTAGGTGCAATTTGAAGGTTACCCGCTAGGTACGTAAATCCAGAAAGTACATTGGTCATGTTTCCACTACCAGAATCTTTAAGTTTCCATCCTGTGAAGGTTTGTGTTTGGTCGGCGCCGCCATTGGCAACCAAGCCCATATATGACCCTTGTGCATACCACATAAACTTACCTTGCGCGAAAGTAATTTTGGCTTTTGCTCCCCAGTTGTCATCACTATTTATCTTGTCAACATACACCGCATTTTGAGTCTCGTTGTATACTTGGAAAGAGCTACCGTTCAATGGACTTCCTCCCCAAATACCACCAAGGGTAATGCCAAAGTTACCAAGCTTACGCTCCAGTGCAATGGAAGCACGCTCTGTAGGCCATGCTGGAATTACACCACTCGTAAGTTGATTGGGATCTAGTATACGACGACCACTGCTGTCGTATTCCAAATTTGTAGTTAAGTCACGATGGTAAAGACCTGTAACCGTCCATTTAAGTAGATTCTTCTGGTATTTCAATAACACTGTTGGGTTTGCTCCCCACCAAAGTTGTGGTCCAAAAGCAGCCTTTAGTCCATTCAAGGAACCTTTACCATCTATCTCAACGCCTGAAATTTCACCGTTATAGATGTCTAGGTTAGGCCCGTAATATGCCTGCGGATACATATTAAATATATCTCCTTCATATGCCCAGTGATAGTGTCCTGTTCTATAAAATCCTCGTAAATCGAAATTTTTAGCGTTCCACTCATATTCAGCATTGTAAATTTGAACACGGTTTGGATCGTTAATCGTAACTACTCCGTCTGATGTGGTTAGTTTTTGTGTTCTCCCTCTATTTTCATAGAAGATTTCATCTATTGGGTTGTTGGCAACATTCCCCAAAATATTCACATTAACATTAGCACGCATACCAGGTGCAGGGTTACCTTCAACACCAACGAAGTATGACTCCATGTGGTCAAAGCCCAATTGATCGGGATAAGCTTCATTCTCAAGGTCTGGTGTTTCTGGTGTGGTTATCAAACTACCACCCGTATTGAATGCTGTGAATTCACCTCTAAGCGTACTCAAGCGAATTTTTTCACCACCACCTAAAGCTGCTTTGTCTCCTCTCGCGCGTAACATAGCATCAATTATTTGGATGCTATTAAAATGACTGTCCACAAAATCAGCATCTACACCCTCGCTATATGGATTTAATGTGTGTGCTTGTTTGAGCGCATAATACGCGGCTCTTGGATATAGGTCGTATAATCCGCGAGCATCAGTAGGCCCCTTGGCACAGATACCAAACCACTCTTCGTTCATGTTGTTTTGACCTAGTTTGTAGTCAAATGGATATCCACCGTTAGACCAAGAAGCGTTATTGTCATGTACGTCTAGGTTGTCTGTTTGTCCAAACTTCCACCAGCCATCACTAAACTGGAAAGTACATCCACCAATGGAGTTTCCAGTATTTCCAAGACCCGCAGCATTGGCATAAATTTCTTTCCATTGCCCAACCATAATTGTTGCTTGCGCCTTTTGGTCTTCCTTATTGGAAATTGCGTTAAAGGCATCCGAGCCAAACTCTGTGAATAGTACAGGTTTGCCGTATTCATTTTTGACACGCTCAAAAGTGTCTCCAAATGAAATACCGCGATACATGTTGGTACCGTAGATATCAACATCCGTACATTCCTCCGCAATGATATCTAGGAACAATAAATCTCCATTACAAATGGCTACTGGATATGCCTCATTGATTTCTTTTATTGCCTTAGCGGCATCGTTCATAAGTTTATACATGGGACGGCCACGGTTTTCACCAACAGCACGACGCTGATCCTCTTCGTCTGGGAAGTCTTCTGTTTCAGCACCTGCCCAAAACAACCCGTAGTTGTTTTCGTTTCCAAGCAAGAACATGAGCAGCCCGGGGGTGTTCTTATATTCATTTGCAAGGGCAGTAACTTCAGACATAAGAAACTTTTGTGCTTTTTCGTCTCTATAATCCGTTACAGGAACCCATGCGCCATCAATAGTAAGGCCATAGCGCCCAAAAGAATGATTTAATATGGTGTGTATCCCGTAATTCTTATAGATATAAGTAATCCATCTTGGCTGGATACCTGTGTATGTTCTAATGGTATTTACGCCCATGTTTTTGAGCAATCCCATCTCAGCATCGAGTGCGGCTATAATAAAATCATCTGTCTGATTCCACAAGCTGAAAGAGTAGTTGGTACCAATAGGGAAGTAATCCCAATTCATACCATTGACCATAAAGTCTTCTCCATTAACAACCAATGTGGTGCCATCGGCCCCTTGGTTGACTGCTACATTGTGCATCTGGGAAATTCCAGAGAAAGCAACAAGGCAGAGAATTAGTTTAAAAATGGTGTTTTTCATGTGTTGATTTTTGTTGTTTTGATAAACGTATTAAATGCTCTTTCAAGCTTATAAGCTGTACTTTTTAGTTTTAACCTGAGTTTTGTCAAATGTATCAATATTGTATTGCTAGATTGTAAAAAAGTATCTATACAACGTATATACAATTTAAAAAAAAGGGTTTAAAATTATCAGTATGACAATATAGGCGATGTTTCATAAACTTATGGTTTTGAAACAGTTGTGTTTACTTAAAAAAATAAAATGCCCTGCCAACATTGTACAACTGTTCGCAGGGTATTTACAATGTTCTTATTGTTTAACAAATTTAAAGGACCAATGGGCATTATTACCATCATTGACTTTGATGTCAATTTCAAGTGTATTGCCATCGCTAGAAAGTGCAGCCTCGTAGGTAATTTCATCTGGCGCATCCCCTGGTGTAGTAAGTTCTCCAAGATTATAAGCTTTTAGCAATCCAAGGTAAGCACCCTTGCCTGTAAGCTTAATGCTTCCGGCAGCTTCATTGTATTCGTATGTGGCGGATGCAGTACCGTCATGTGGAAACACTGGAGCCGCACAGCCGTCTGCTGCTACGCCTTGCCAGGCCTCAATCCACGATTCTGTTCCAAGCACATTTTCAAAGCTTCCATCGGTATTGAACTACAGTGAAAGAATGTATTCTGTAAGGTTTTGATTATGCTCCAAATCCATTTTTTTTCGCAAACGGTAGCGCTTTATATCTACACTCTTAACAGATATGCTAAGTAATGGAGAAATTTCTTTAGAAGATAAATTTAAACGTAAATAGGCGCAAAGTTTTAAATCGTGGTTCGTCAGCGCCTCATGCTTTTGTTTTAGCCTTTTTAAAAAGTCTTTATCTGCATTGTCAAAAGCCTGCTCAAAAAACTCCCAATCATCATCGTTTTTTAAAGAGCGTTTGATGGTTCGCAACACTCTTGACACCGTTGGATCAGTAGCAGCAGGTTCCAAATCGATTAACAAGGAGTTCATGAACTGATTTTTCTTGATGAATGCCATTGTTGATATCGCAAGTTCCTTGTTTTTCTTATCAATATTATCCTCCAACTGCTCGTTTTTGATGCGCATGATCTCTTCGTTTTGCTTAAACTGCATCATGTCAATCTTACGTTTGTTCTCTTTTATAAGTTTTTCTTGCTCCCGCCTATAATAGTGTGTATACCTGTTGTTTATCGCTAGAAAAATACCAATCATAAAAATGAAATACACCAACAAGGCAATATTTGAAAAATAATATGGTCGGTTTATGTTAAAAGGAATATTAAAGGTTTTCTCGCTAACAACATCGTTAAGCATGGCACGTACCGATAAGTTATATGTACCGAATTTCAAATTGCTAAATGTGATGGTTGCATCTTCTGTCCAAGGAGACCAGCTTTCACTATAACCTTCGAGCTTGTATTGAAAACGTGGCAAGTCTAAAATTGTGTTATTGGTAAAATAGAGTGAAGCCGTTATTGTATTGAAGTCGTAATCAATACTCACTTCCTCGGACAAATTCAAAAATTGGGAGTCCCCTTTTTTGTTATTTGCTACTAGTGTACTTAATCCAATTTCAGGTGTTACAGCTTTAATTTTTGAAATGTCTAGCCTGAAAAATCCTCTTGATGTTCCAAGGTGGTAAATGTCATTTTTAACTCGGCTTAGGTTTTCAAAGCCCGTTATGGTCTTTCGTGTATCATACGCAATTGGAAATTTACGAACCAAAAGGTCGTTGGCAAGCGCTGCTTTCTTTAATTGATAAATATTGTTGCGCCCAAATAACCATAAGTATTCATTTCTGTCAACAACCATTTTAGCCGTAGTGAAGTTATCCTCATCAAAAAGCTGTGAAATGGCGTCGTTCTTTACTAAATTATTGGAAGCATTGTCATAGGTATAAAACCCCTCTTTTGAAAAGTAGTAAATGTCGTCTTCAAAAAACCTTAAACTACTGAAAGAGCTCTTGGGTACATTTGGAATTTGTTCAACTTCAACTATGGCAGTTTTGGCTTCATCCATTGTCAGTTTATATATTCCCTTATACTCATGACTTACAAGCAAATGGGTGTCATTTAACATCTCAAAATAACGAGAAGATATACTGAAATCTTTGAGGTGATTTTGATAGGCCCACGTATTTGATTTGTTACTAAAAACATGTAAGCCATCATAAGCACCAGCAAGCAAAAGTTCATCACTTATCTGCTTAAACGTCCACATACCTGACTTGGCATAAAGCTGCTTTGCCCTATTTTCATTCACTAGAAAAGCGCCTCGGTCGTGGCCACAAAAAAGCTTATTTCCGATGCCTTGCAACGTCCACACCTGACCCTCAAGTCCAGCTATGGGCTTAAGAGGTTCGTCAACATCGTATCTTCTATAAAACAATCCTTGGTTGGTGCCTACATACAAATATTGATTAAAAACAATGGTCGTGTATACTGAACCTATGGCTTCTTGTCTAAAATTATACTGTTGGATGGGTGAATCAAGTTTTACAAACGCTAGGCCGTCATCTAACCCCAACCAAACACCCCTGTTTTCAGAAAATACGGATAAAACCGTATCGTTATTAAGTCCGTTATCAACATTGATATGATGCACCAACGCACCGCTTTCTGAAAGTATATATACTCCATTTTTAACCGTTCCCAGAACAAGTTGGCCGTTAGCAGCTTGAGTAAAACTATACACTACGTCTTTGGCTAGATTTTTACTTAAGTTGGGTTGGATGGATTTGAGCGCTCTCCCATTAATAAATAAGCCATTCTCTCTTGTGACGATTAGTTGGCCTACAGAACTGTTCACAATACCTACAACTTGATTTTGATTTAGCTCAGTAGCGGAGAGGTGCAGCGAACTCTTCTCGTTTTCTATTTTAAAAAGCGTACGATTATTGTCTTGAAAATAAATTTCCTCGTCATTGGCAAAAGCGAATAAGATTCCGTATTCAGAATTATAGGTTTCGAGAGTGTTGGATTGTTGGTTATAGATCACCAAACGGCTAAGGGATTGAAAAAGGATATACTGTTTGTGACTAAAAATATTCCAAAACTGTTCATCTTCTATGGTTTGAAAACCAACGGTCTCTGCTAGTGAGGTATATGCTAGTGTACCTTCTTCATTACGGAGCCAATAGCCAAAATCCATATATGCTCCTGTATAAACAATGTTGTTTTTAACAAATGCAGAGCGCATTATAGAACCGTCTGGGGTAGGGTATAATGTCCAGCGTATACCATCAAATTCAAGCAGTCCAAAGTTATTGGCTACATACGTCCTGTTAGTAGCATCCTTGCTTATATTCCAGTTCTGGTTACCAGCCTCATACAACTCTGGCGTGAAGTTCTGTATAGGTGGATGATATTGCGCATTAGATAAAAAAGCACATAAAATGCTTATTGTCAGTATTTTAGATACGATTTGTTTCAAGGACAAAAATTAAATGTAGATACAAATGTATATAATTTGTTTGATTATGAATATGTCCCTTTGAATACTTACAGGTAAAGTTGGCATATGCCATTTAAAAATATATTAGCTATATTTAAAATAAAAAAACATGAAAAGCAGAAGACATTTTTTAAAAAAAGTATGCCCTACTGTTGCCTTTGCCTTTTTTGGCTTGAGTTTCCTAGAGGCTTGTAGTAGTGGAGACGATGATGTTGCAAGTACAAACCCAGACAATTCAACAGGAACAAATTCTGGATACACGAAAAGCGGGAACACCTATACCATTGATTTGACTGATAGCAACTTTAGTCAAATAAGCAGTACAGGCGGGTGGATGAACGGGAAAAGCATAGGTATTCCTGCCTTATTATTACGTATATCTTCAACTGAAATTCAGGCCTATACCAATATTTGTCCACATCAAGGACACACTGACTGGACGTATAACAATAATAAATTCAAATGTTCAAGAACAGGTGCTAACCACGGCAGAGAATATGATGATAATTGTAGTTCAGCACTAACTTGCTATAACCCTAACCTTGATGGCAATACCCTAACGTTAATCATCTGATAATATATTAGATAAGAACTATCCAAAGTCTATACACTTCAATGCTACGCATTAGTGCCAAAGCACTACTGTCAAGGCAACAAGTAGCCTCGCCAGGAATCGAACCTGGATCTAAAGTTTAGGAAACTTCTATTCTATCCGTTGAACTACGAGGCTAATTGAATAAGGCTAAATGCGCCAAAAAAGAAAAATTGAACTAAAACCAAGTGAAATGAAAACACGCGGTCTTTAATTTTTACTTGCGTTTGATAAATCCACTGTATGGGGAAGGCTACTAAAAACCAGCCAATATAATTTGAAAGAGGGGCTGTTACATCTGCAAATTCCCAAAAATCAAACTTTGGCGCTACAGGCTCAATAACCAAATCTATAAGTACCATAAGGAATGCGCCAAAAACTGCAGCTTTTAAAGGAGATCTGTCAAAAAATAGTGCAGCAACAGCTCCCGTTATAAAAGTGAGCATAACCCAATTGGCACCAATCAATAATGGAACACCGCCTATTTTTAGACCTAAATTATTCCCATAGGCATACTCCCCAAAAATAAGCCCGTAATTCACGCCCAAAAATTCCACAGCAAAACCCATAACAAAAGCAAAGCCCGCAGCTAAAGCCACGCCCTTGTCCATTTGTGGTTGGTTAACAAACAGCATGATAAAGGTGACAAAAAGGTTTATTGGCGTCGTTTCTAAAAACAGTTCCCTATCAATAAACAAAATACCACAAAGCCCCGAAATATGGAACAGCCAAATAAGGCCAACCGATATTTTGGCAGTACTTGTTACCGGAATTAGGTAGTCTTTCATGGCGCTGGAATTAAATCGCTTACAATTTTTGCTGACAACAAACATAAGGGAATCCCTCCTCCTGGATGTACACTCCCCCCACAAAAATACATGTTTGAAATTTCACGAGAGAAATTTGGATGTCTTAAGAAAGCAGCCATTTTATCATTTGAAGAAGCCCCGTACAAGGCACCCAAATAGGATTGGGTGCGTTGTGCAATAATATCAGGGGTCATTACCCATTCTTCTTCAATTAGAGGGGCAATGTCGGTCTCCAAGTTTCGGTTTAGTTTAGCAAAAACCCATTCACGCAGCTGTTCGGCTATAGCCTTCCAGTCTTGCCCTGTGTCATGGGGTGCATTTATCATTACAAACCAGTTTTCTTTGCCTTCAGGGGCATCTGCAGGGACGTCTTTGCTCGTGATGTTAACATATATCGTGGGGTCGTGATAAAGCGTTTTGGTGTTAAATATGGCTGCAAACTCTGCGGCATAGTCATCTGAAAAAAAGATGTTGTGAAGGTCGAGTTGTGAAAAAGACTTCCCTACGCCCCAATAGAAAATAACTGCAGAACTTGATCGCTCTTGTGAAAGAACTTTTTCAGGTTGTGTTTGATTTGGAAGTAGCTTCCTGTATGTAGGCACTACGTCCATATTAGATACCACCAAATCAGCAAGGTGTTTTGCCTCTTTGACGCATACGCCAACCGCTTTTTTATTTTCAACCAAGATTTCAGTCACAGGGCTGCTTAAGTGAAAGCCAACCCCCATGCGTTTGGCAAGGGCATATAACGAAGCAGTGATCTCACCCATGCCTTTTTTGGGAATATAGGTGCCATAGTGCTGTTCTAGATGCTGCACCAGTGTCATCATCCCGGGCGTTTTATACGGATTTGATCCGTTGTAGGTAGCAAAGCGATTGTAGAATTGCACCAAATGGGGTTCTTTGAGCTGGCGTGTATTTACATCATTTAAGGAAGTGTCTATTTCAAATGAAAAGTAATTGGCAATCCCTATGAGGGTTTCCTTGCGCAAGTAGGTTTGCCATTTGTGTAGTGAGCTTTCCAAAAACAAGGTTCGTGTGCGGTCAAATTTCTTTTTTGCTCTAGTCAAATAGCGCTTAAGGGTAGCGGCCGGAACAGCAAGCTCAGCTTCCACTTCTTTTACAAAGCGTTCCCTGTCGCCATAGGCTGTGAGGCGTTTGCCATCTTCCCAAAAATAATGGCAGGCAACTTCTTTTCTGTTGTATTGGAAAAAATCTGTCGGGTTTTCACCGCAAAGCGTAAATAAATCATCAACAAACTGGGGCATGGTAAACAACGACGGCCCCGCATCAAAGCGGTAATCGCCAAGGGTAAAGGTGGATAGCTTACCGCCCACATAGTCATTTGCTTCAAAGACCTCAACGGCATATCCTTTTTTAGCCAAACGGATGGCTGTTGCCAATCCGCCAATGCCAGCACCAATAACAATTGCTTTAGTCATCTTTCAAATGTAGTGGACGCACAGCAAAGCGCGCAAATAAATCTTCTTTATACCAATTTCGCTTGCGTGTTTTTTTGACAATCGCAGCATGATGGGTGCTTTTGTAAGCAAAGTCTTTTACTTCCTCCAGGCTATTCCAAAGACTAAATGTTGCCTGTTGAACCAAGGGCCACTCACCAATACCTTTATACCATAATACACCTTTGGCTTGCTGAATGGCGTGGGAAGCTGCAGGAACGGCACGCCAAAATTCCAGCAGTCGGCTCGGGCGTAGCGTAGCTCTTGTAATAATACCTATTTTTTCATCAGGCGCTAATGGCCTTTGTGATGGCTCAAACGGATTCGTTTTACCCCAGAGGCCATGGCTTTGCAAAGGGTGTAGCTGAAAATGCTTTTGGGATACTGATTTGGAAAGATAGCTTTCCATTAAGGGGCTGGTCTTTAAAAAGGCTGTAGCAGCTGCTTCAGATTCCCAAACGGTTAGCAATGCATAGGTCGAAAAGTCAGGCCACAGACTAAAACCCAAGCCTGCGCCTGTACCTAGGGTTCTGAAAAACTGCAAGCCCGATTGCTGCTGTAATTTAGGAATGGCACGTTGCATTTGGGTAAATGCCCAAAATTTATTTTTCCGGTAAGAAAAAAAACTTAATACAACCTGTTGCCCCATGGGTTAAATATAAGGTTAATGACACAAATTATACTAGGGATGTAAAAATCAATGCTGGGGTGTATTTAGAGTTTTATATTTGTTAAAAATAATCTGATGAAACTTTTGCGCTTCAAAGCTCTGTCGTTGTTGCTTATTTGCACCTTTTCAACTGCTCAAACCATACTTGAAAAGTACGACCTCCCCGATATACTGGAAGAAACTTCTGGGCTAGTCATGCACAATGATACCCTTTGGACACTGAACGATTCTGGAAATGAGGCCGCCTTATATGCCATAAGCACCAAAGGGAAACTCCTAGACAAAAGGACTACTACCAATACCAATGTTGACTGGGAAGACTTGGCAGTTGCAAACGGAAAGCTGATTGTTGCAGATATGGGAAACAACTTTGGCACGAGAAAAAACCTAAATCTTCTTGAAATGGAGCTTTCAAAAGGCAAAGCCCTGATGCTAGACTCCATACCTTTTCACTATCCCGAACAAGATTATTTTGACTTTCAACAATCCACTCCTTTTGATGCCGAAGGCCTGGTGTTTATAGCCAATAAAATGGTGGTGTTTACCAAGAACAGGCGTACGCTTACTACCGAAATTTATGTGATTTCACCAACCTCAGAAGCGGCATTAAAAATAGGGTCTTTACCCGTTGGATCGCTCATAACGGGAGCTGATTATCATCAGGAGTATAAAACCCTGGCACTTACCGGCTACCACAGAGACAAGAATCAGTACGTATATGTAATTTATAACTTCAACTTGTCTTCAGTTGACTCGGCAAAGATCAATCAATACGACCTTGGCTTTAAGGGTGCCCAAGTTGAAGCCATTAGTATTATAGATTCCAAAACGTTTTGGATTACATCAGAGCAAACACGAAAATTCCCTGCTTTTTTAGCCAAAGTTTCGATTCAATAGTCCTTGTCTGATTCATGTAAGACGCAATGTCTATCTTCGTAAAAAAAATAAGCTATGCCTAATATTGTTGCCTTTGGCGCAAGCTCAAGCAAAAACTCCATCAACCGTAAGTTGGCACACTTTGCTGCCAAGCAAGTTCCCAATGCACACATTAATTTGTTGGACTTAAACGATTATGAAATGCCACTCTACAGCACCGATCGTGAGAAAGAGGGAATCCCCAAGCAGGCGCACGCTTTTAAGGCTGCACTGCAAGCAAGCGATGGCATCATCATTTCGTTTGCGGAGCACAATGGGGCCTATACCACTGCTTTTAAAAATATTTTTGACTGGATTTCAAGACTCGAAAAACCCATTTGGTGTGGGAAGCCCCTATTTTTACTATCCACTTCAACAGGTGTGCGCGGTGCTAAAACTGTTTTAGAGCTTGCGCATTTGCGCCTCTCTAGAGATATGCCAAATATTCCATGCTTTGCACTGCCCTCATATAAGGAAACCTTTGACGACGAGACAGGTATTACTGAAGTAACGCATCTAGCTGCTTTTAATGAAGCCTTGGAAATATTCCTTAGGCAATTATAGTAGCAAGCTAGCAGCCATAACAATCATGATGGCATTTTCGATAAAGGTGGCTTCGGTCATGGGCAGATTTAATACACTCCCCAAGCAAGCACATTGAATGCTGCGCTTTTTTAGCAGCGTTTTAACGACACCCACAGTGGTGATGCCTAAAACAATAATGTTTATCCACAAAACTCCATCGGGAACAAAATCCCGGATATAGCATACTCCCAAAGCAAGCTCCAAAAAGGGATAAATCAAGCCATAAGCTGGCCATACAGCAGCCATGGGGTCATACATTTTAAAACTGGCTTGAAATCCTTTTAAATCCAGCAACTTGAAAAATGAAAATACCATAAAGAACATGCCCATAAAATCATGCATCATGGCAGTTGTGTTCCATTCAGACCAGTGAATCAAAACGGTTGCGTCAATAATAAATCCAAAAATCAGAAAAAGAGGGAAAAGCTGTTTAAGCTTTGAAGGCTCTTGTGCTGTATCCGTTGTAAGTGCATATTTTTTTGGCAACTTGGCTTCAAGTGCTGTTGCTGAAACGGGTGTTTGGGTCCATATTGTTAGTAGGTCTTCTTTGTGATTGGCTACTGCCTTGGATAACCCTTCTATTTGAAGCGCAGCCGTAACAACAGCTGCTTCACAGCCTGAGCAAGTCATGCCAAAAACTCTAAAGTTTTGCTTTTTCATTTGGTGCGTTTTAGTCCACTACCATGGGTACTTCAATAATCAACATTTGGGCGTCTTGGTGAGCGGTAATTTCAAAGGTAGCGGTTTCTGTAATTCCTAGCGCGTCTCGTGTTGCAAGTATCTGCTCTCCTATTTCAACCTCACCCTCAATGACAAAGGCATAAACGCCGTTACCTTCCGATTTTAGTTCATAATACGTTGCATTTTCTGCCTCCAAATCAAGCATATGAAACCAGGCATTTTGATGTATCCAAACGCCTTGATCCTCGGGATACGGGGATAAGATCTGAAAAGGTTCGTTTTTTTTATGCAGACTTTCTATAGGAATTTGATCGTAGCGTGGTGCTACGTCGCGTTTGTTTGGAAAAATCCAAAGTTGTAACAAGCTAATTTCCTTGTCTGCATTTT